>BNJS01004232.1_pt1 | contig 66160 bp, 96 predicted proteins | sample 8540461 | NCBI WGS metagenome assembly BNJS01 (sample SAMD00202454, study PRJDB9452) | human saliva metagenome | isolation source: human saliva | place: Japan
TTATAAGTAATACATATAAAGAGTATAGCAAATTTAGCGAACCTATCTTTTGAAATTCTTCAGCCGAGAGCTGAAAAAAACAATATTTGACTTGAAAAATCCTATACATGTTAGGGATGTAAGCTTTATAGAAGAAGATGAGGATACAGTATCTTACCATTTATGGGATAAAATAAACGAATTAGCAAGACTAAAAGGTAAAGGGGCTACTCTAAGGGCTGTAGTTAAGGATTTATATGGCAATGAATACACCTCTAATGAAATGGAAGTAGATAATTTTTTAGTTGATAACAATATTAAAGGAAGTAGATTAGACGTTAAGTCAGCTAATAATTCAATAAACGCGAAAAGAGTTGAAAAAAATTTTTTTGAGTTATGGCAAGAAAAAAATCTGTATATTTGTAATCCTCCTATGGTCAAGTGCTATAGTAGCACAAACCAGACCTCCTATTGAAAAACCCAGAGGAATCAATGTGATCTTGGGGGAGGAGATAGCGGAATCTGACTATTATTTTCTTACAGACTATTTCAATCTTTATGAAGATAAAAAAATGCAGTATTCTTCCATGATAATGGTACTTTTAGCTCCATGCGTATAGTGCGAAGTTGTGGGTATGATGGTAACTTACATAACCCACTCAAAGGAGGCTATGAGCTGATAGATGACAAGCATATCCGCCTATGGGTGACCAACCAGTATGATTCTTATGAGGAGATACATAAGGATTTGGGTGTTTATTATATACATCGCTGCTTGAACGACTATATTGTATTGGTAAAAACCTCAGGAAATGCCGAAAAAGACAAGGAAAGAGCTCAAGAAATATATAAAAATGAGAAAAACAGCCAATGCAGCATCTTTTTACCGATAGGGTATGGACCACTGATAAGCTATTGGGAAAAAGCAGCACAAGAGTATCCTTACTTGATACTTACTTCAGCAACGGCTGTGGGGGAGCATTATGTTATATTCAATCAAGAGGGCAAGTTTTTTTCAGGGAGTAAAGAACACCCAAATTTTTAGTATACAAGGTAGCTACAAGTGGGTAAGTAAAGATTATATACGTCTGTCTATAGATAAGCAAATAACCGCTGTTTTTTTCCTAGTACTATAGCTTATGATGAAGATGCTATCACAGATATAAAACCTATAAATAAAAACTTAGGAACTTATTATAAGTATCTTGTACCTGATGAGTGTTATATATTTGTAAGGAGTATAGGCAACCTCAAAAAAAGATAAGAGGGAGGCAGAAAAAAATATACCAACAATGGAAGACAAACCCCAACTTTTTAGTTTGTAAGAAATTAGAGGAGATTTTTTTGAAAAAAATAAAAAAACATATAAAAGTAAAATGAAAATCATAGGAATTAGTGTACGCACTACCAATCAGAACGGACAGGCGATGCAAGACATCGGGAACCTTTGGCAACGCTTTTTTTAGTGAGCAACTTTTGGCAAAAAAATACCCAATAAGGTAAGCGATGCCATTTACAGCATCTACACCGATTACCAGAAGGACTATACCGAGCCTTACACTTGTATGATGGGAGTGGAAGTTACCACGCTCAGTACGATTCCCGACGGCTTAGAGGGCAGGGAATCCCTCAGCAAACCTTTCAAAAGTTTGTAGCCAAGGGCGTGATTCCTCAGGCAGTAGGGGCGATGTGGCAATATATTTGGGATCATGACGCCACACTCAATCGCACTTACGTATATGACTATGAGCGCTACACCGAGAAGTCTCAGCAAGGAGATGCTTCTGAAGTGGATATTTTTTTATAGGCGTAAAAGAGAACAAGTAACCCCAATTCCTATGATGAAGTCTATATAGGTAGCCATTTTTGGAGCAGGGGGACTGATTTATTTCAAAGATTATCCTTTATTATTAGCTGTTCTATTTGGTATTACGGTATTCTTGCCGCCTATAAGTGTTGTTATGGTACTATTCTTTTCGCAACCTTTTTGTTTCCGCAATCGCTGGCAATTATTAGGCGAACAAACCTCTATATTTGATATAATAATCTTAGGAATCTTTCTTTTATACTACTTATACCTTTTTGTGGCTAAAGAGGGTTGTTGTATCATTCTTTCTGTGAAAATCCGTGTTTCACATACCCAGCTGTGAGCATTCGCTGGCTTTGTGGGAGAAAAATATAATTTTTGCTTACATCGAATTCACGTTAATTATTTACAAAAAAATTCGCGAGATTTGAGTCAGCAAATTAATAAATGAATAAATTGTCTTATGAAAATATTTTTCTTATAATGTAAATGGACTTCGTGCCGCCATGACCAAAGGTTTCGTGGAGTGGCTCTCTGCTGCTAGTCCCGATGTGATCTGCTTGCAGGAAATTAAGGCCTTGGAAAGCCAAATAGACTTAGCCCCTTTGGAGGCAGCAGGCTACACCTATCATTATTTCCACTCGGCTGAGAAGAAAGGATACAGCGGAGTGGCAATTCTCTCCAAGATCCAGCCTACTCATGTGGAAATAGGCTCAGGGATAGACTATATGGACAAGGAAGGGCGTATCCTCCGTGCTGATTATGGCGACCTTTCGGTTATGAGCCCTATACTTACCCTCAGGAACAAATATTGACCGATTGGATCACAAACTACAGTTTATGGCTGATTTTCAGCAGTATATCAATACACTCAAGCAGACGCGCCCCAACCTTGTTATCTGTGGGGATTATAATATCTGTCATGAGGCGATTGATATTCATGACCCTGTGCGCAATGCCAATGTATCTGGCTTTTTGCCTGTGGAGCGCAAGTGGCTGGACGACTTTCTCAAGAGTGGGTTTGTGGATAGCTTTCGTTTTTTTAACAAAGAACCGCATAACTACTCTTGGTGGAGCTACCGTGCCAATGCCCGCAACAATAACAAGGGTTGGCGTATAGACTACTGCTTGGTAGCCAAGCCCTTGGCCTCTCGTATGGTAAGAGCCGCTATATTGCCAGAGGCTAAGCACAGCGACCATTGTCCTATCTTAGTTGAAATCCGCTCAGCCGATGAAAAATAACGCCTCCGACCACCTGCTGGTCATTCGTCTCTCTGCCATGGGCGATGTGGCAATCTCTTTGCCTGTGCTCAATGCACTTACTGCACAGTACCCACAGCTTACACTTACCATCCTTACCCGCCCGCTCTTTTTCACCCCTCTTTGCCCACCTGCCTCGCACCACGGTTTTTTTCCTATAGATATCAAGGGTGCTCACAAGGGCATCCGAGGCCTCTATCGGTTATTTAGGGCCTTGAGAGGGCAGGGGATTACCCAAGTGGCCGACTTGCACAATGTACTGAGAACAAATATCTTAAAGTTTTTTTCTCTTTTACTGCCATTCCTTTTTGTACAAATAGATAAGGGCAGGCGAGAAAAAGCACTCACCCGTAGTAAAAAAATAAGATTTTTTACACCTCTATTACCTTCTTATAAGCGGTATGCAGCGGTATTTGAGCGCTTAGGCTATCCCATTGTATGGGATAAGGACTATTTCTCCCCCAAGCCAGCTCTTACAGAGCTGATTAGGGCGCTACTAAGTGCTGATACCAATATAGGTATTGCTCCTTTTGCCTCTCACAAGGGCAAGGAATACCCTTTTGAACAAATGAAAGAGGTTATAGCAGCACTCTCCGAGCGCTATCCCAAGAGCAAACTGTTTATTTTCGGTGGGGGAGCAAGAGAAAAAGCATTGGTGGATACCTTGCCCACTTATCCCAATGTAGAACCTATGGTAGGCAGGCTTACCTTTGCGGAGGAGTTGGCCTTGATCGCCCACTTAGACCTTATGCTGGCTATGGACAGTGGCAATGCCCACTTGGCGGCCAACTATGGGGTGCCCACCCTCACCCTATGGGGGTTACACACCCTTATGCTGGTTTTGCCCCCTACGGACAGCCTCAGGAGTATTGCCTTGTGGCCGATCGTCGTCAGTACCCCTTGGTGCCTACTTCAGTTTTTGGAAACAAATATCCCGAAGGTTATGAAAAATCCATAACAACCATTTCTTTACAAGATATTTTTACGTAATATTGCCGCTATTTTAGAAAAAAATAAATTAGTCTCTTTTTCAGACTTTTTTTATACTTTTGCTTTAGAAAAATCGCTTTTTATACTATATGATACATTTTTTTATGAGCTTCCTTTTGAATTGCCACAGGAAGAAGCCGATTTCCGTCGTTGGGTGCAACTCATCATTGCCTCTGAACGCAAAAAGAAGGGATATCAACTATATCTTTTGCGATGATACCTACTTGCACAAGATCAATGTAGATTATTTGCAGCATGATACCTTGACGGACATCATTACTTTTTGACTATGGCAAGGATAACCTGCTCTCAAGTGACATCTATATCTCTATAGATCGCGTACGGGAGAATGCCCAGTCCTATGGGGTGGATTTCTCCGCGGAGCTACTCAGGGTAATGGCGCATGGAATCCTGCACCTATGTGGCTATAAGGATAAAACCGACGAAGAATCCCAACAGATGCGAGAGAAAGAAGAGGAGAAAATGACACTTTTTCTTAAAATAGAAAAACCTTTGAGCCACTATGGCTCAAAGGTTTTCTTATGCTAAGGGAGGAAAAACTAGTCCTTCATACGTTCTACGTAGGTACCCTTCTCAGTTTCCACTTTGATACGGTCTCCTTCGTTGATAAAGAGCGGTACATTTACAATAGCACCTGTCTCTACCGTTGCAGGCTTAGTGGCATTGGTAGCTGTATTTCCTTTTACCCCTGGTTCTACATGAGTTACAGTAAGAATCACATTGGCAGGCATCTCCACTGAAAGGGGCGTTTCATCTTCGGCATTGAATATAATCATTACCACTTCCCCTTCTTTGAGTAAGTCTGGGTAGTCCAACATATCACGGCGGATATGCACTTGGTTAAAGTCCTCTACGTTCATGAATACAAGCTCTTCGCCCTCTGGGTAGAGATATTGGAACGAACGTGTCTCCACACGTACATCCTCTATCTTGTGCCCGGCAGAGAAAGTGTTGTCAATGGTTTTTTTCCTGTGGTAACACTCTTGAGTTTTGTTCTCACAAAAAGCAGGCCCTTTCCGGCTTCACATGGAGAAATTCGATGATTTTTGTAAATGTCATGGTTGAAACGGATACATAATCCTTTTTAATATCAGCTGTACTTGCCATATTTATTTAAATATATTTATTTGTTTACTAATTACTTAAGGCTTCCTACCATATCCTCAGGGCGCACCCAAGCATCGAATTCCTCTGGGGTTACATAGCCCAAGCGGATTGCTTCTTCGCGTAGGGTAGTGCCATTCTTATGAGCGGTATTGGCGATTTCAGCCGCTTTGTAGTAGCCTATCTTGGTGTTAAGGGCGGTAACAAGCATTAGGCTATTGTTAACCAACTCTTTGATACGTGCATAGTTAGGCTCAATACCTGAAGCGCAGTGCTCTTCGAAACTTACAGCGGCATCCCCGATAAGGCGGGCGGACTGTAGGAAGTTAGCACAGATCACAGGCTTGAACACATTTAGTTCATAATGCCCTTGGGTAGCCCCTACACTGATGGCTACATCATTACCCATCACCTGGGCAGCAACCATCGTAACAGCTTCACACTGAGTAGGGTTTACTTTTTCCCGGCATGATAGAGCTACCTGGCTCATTGGCAGGAATCAAGATTCTCCCGATACCACTACGAGGGCCAGAGGCCATAAGGCGGATATCGTTGGCAATTTTGTTAAGTGATACGGCGATTTGCTTGAGCGCTCCGTGAGACTCTACCATGGCATCGTGAGCGGCCAAGGCTTCAAACTTGTTCTGAGCCGTTACAAAAAGGAAGCCCAGTGAATTGAGCTATATATTTGGCTACCACCACATCGTATCCCTTAGGCGTATTGATACCTGTACCTACAGCAGTACCACCCAAGGCCAATTCGCTTAGGTGTGCAAGGGTATTTTTTTCAGTGCTTTGATACCATGTTCTATTTGGGATACATAGCCAGAGAATTCCTGACCGAGGGTAAGGGAGTGGCGTCCATAAGGTGGGTACGTCCTATTTTTTTACCACATCTTTGAAAGCCTCTGATTTTTTTCTGTAGGGTATTTTTTTGAGTTTTTTTCAAGACCAGGGATGGTAGTCTCCACTACCATTTTTGTAGGCTGCGATATGCATACCAGTAGGGAAGGTGTCGTTGGAGGACTGTGATTTGTTCACATCGTCGTTGGGCTGGAGTACTTTTTCCCTTCGCCTATTTTTCTCCCTGCCAGAAGCTGAGCGCGGTTGGCGATTACCTCATTTACATTCATATTGGACTGAGTACCAGAGCCTGTTTGCCAGATGACCAAAGGGAATTGATCGTCCAATTTGCCTTCTAAGATTTCGTCACATACTTTAGCTATTAAGTCTCGTTTTTTTCTTCGGAGAGTACGCCCAATTCGAAATTGGCATAGGCGGCCGCTTTCTTTAAGTAGGCAAAGCCATAGATCACTTCCTTAGGCATAGAGGCAGGCGCCCCTATTTTTGAAGTTGTTACGAGAACGTTCTGTTTGTGCTCCCCATAGCTTATCGGCAGGCACTTTCACTTCACCCATAGTGTCTTTTTTTCAATACGATATTCCATTGGTATATAGTTTTAATGGTTTTTCCAAGATAAAAAAACATCAGTTTTTTTCATGACACAAAAGTATATTTTTCTTAGACCACCAAATTTTTTCAAATATTTTTTTATTCCTAATATTCTCTTACTCAAGTTTCGCAAGCTGTTTTTCAAAATCCCTTAGTTCCTCCCCAGCCCCTTTCGAAGGAGGGGAGAATTAGTGTGTTTATGCAGTGTAGATTCTCTGTCCTTTTTTTCACACTCTTAGCCCCCTTAGTTCCTCTCCCAGCCCCTCCGAAGGAGGGGAGAATTAGTATTTTTTTATGCAGTATAAATTCTTAGTATAAGTCTGAATATCTGTCTTTTTATAACATATATTCCAATTTTTTTCACACTCTTAGCCCCCTTCCTTTGGAGGGGGTAGGGGGAGGAACTGAGATAAGGGGAGGAACTAAGGTAGGATATAAGAAATGAATAATTCTGACACTTAATAAGTTATATTCTTCACAAAAACCAAATTAATAATTAACAATTAATAATTAACAATTAATAATTAACAATTAATAATTAACAATTAACAATCTCTTCTGTTGAAAAAAACTATTGGTTTTTTTAAATAAATCAAAAAAATGTACTACTTTTTGCACGACAAACTTTTAAAGTATTTTTTTATCATATGAATGATGTGAAAAAAAGCTAAAAAAACATTTTTTTGTTTAATGTATTGGTTTGTAGTCTCTTAGTTTCTTTCGGGCAACCTCAGAGCTCAAGTGGCAGTCAATGACCCCGTCGCGGAAGATCAGGTACAGTTTGCCAACAATACCAATTTTGAAATCGGTACGCTCACCATTAAGGTAAAGCTCCCGCCTGGAAAAAAACAAATGCTGAGGTAACCGTTACGCTGCCTACAGGGATTCAGTATGTGGTAGGCTCAGAGACGCTAGGGGCTAATGCGACAAGTGTGACTTACCAAACGAGTAGTCCTCTGGGTAAGCCTGTCTTTACTATGGTAGGGACTCCTAATAAGGAGGTCACCTTTACCATTAAGCGTAAAATTACCAAAGCAGCGACAACTGCTCGAGGTGGAGCGAGCCTTGTCGATAAGGTAAAGGCTGTTGTAATAGGAGAGGGTGAGGATGAAAAAAGATACAAAACCCTATAAGGTGACTCCTCCGGAGGTGACAATACAAGATGTCTCAACGGTATACAATGTTCCTGTGGGGGAGAATACCACTACCTTTGGCATTCGTAATACTGGGGCGGGGGCTACTCGTACCATTTTCTTCTCTGTAGCTTATCCTGCTGGGGTTACCCATATAAGTTTTACACCCCCCCTAGGAGTTACTTTGGATCAAGTGGGTACCGTCCCTACAGGCTTCGAAAAATGCAGGGCAACTCTTGTATAGACTTACCAAACCCACAGGTTTTTTTACCCAACGAATTGGTAACTATTACTCAAAAAGTATCAGGTGGCACCTTCCTTATGTGGTGGAAAATTAAAGATAGGTTATGTGCCCTATTGGGGGCTTCGGGTACCGACCTGTTTGAACAGAATACCCGAGCGGACAGAGAGGTAAGAATAAGGACCTACGCCCCTTTGGTAAAGAAAAACACAGACGCACAAAAAGACTTACTTTGAATATGGAGAAGGCCTTTTGTGCACCTTCGGGACAGAAACTCGGTACTTTCTATACTGCTTTTTAAGAACGAAAGTACTGACGGAAGTACAGCTTATAATAATAGGCTTACTAAATTAAGCCAATACCTTAATTATTTTGAGGTAAAGAACTTCTATATTATTGCTTCTGATGGCACTAAAAATTCCTATAACTGAAACTTCTAACGATGGTGTAGGTATTACTGTTTTTTTGATTTTCGAACCCATACTGCTTTATTGGCTACCAATCCTGCCTTGGCAGAGAAAAATATTGGTTTTACCGATGAGGACAATGATGGGTACTTGAATGACTTAAAGTATGGGGCTGAGGTACGTATCTGTTACGACTTGGTCTCTAAAGGACTACCTTTTTGTTTGTGGCAGACTACCTCTAATAAACCCTTCCTATTATTGGGATTATGACAATATTTGTGGGAGTGCTATGGAAACCTTAAGAGTTAATCAAGATACGTATATACGAGTCTCTCCTTTGTAAACCAAAGTAGATTTCCCACTCAATTACTTTTTGAATGCGCCAGAAAAAGGTTATTTAAGCCCAGGTATGACAAATGTAGCTGTATATGAACGTCTACAAGGAGGATCTGCTCTTACACCTAATAATTTTTCGTTATCGTTACCAAAATGCAGTTGCCACCAGGAATTGGGCTTAAGAATGTGGTATTCCACTATACCAAGAATGATGATTTTACCGATACTACGGCGCCTACTATTACTATAGGGAACATACCTGCAGGAGGCTCCTTAGATTTTTACGACACCTGATACCCCTCCCCAGGAGTAGTAAATAATGAGGAACGCTATTGGGGGCATATCTCTTTTGAGATGGAGCTTAGCAATTGTACAGGTATGAGTGATTCTGCCTCTATTCCTTATACGATTTCGATAATGACCCGCAACAAAGATGGCATCACTTTCTGTCCTATGCCTTTGGTGTGTGAGAATGTAACTGTTTTCACGGGCTGTTCGACGCCTTGTACTGTAAATGGTCCTGAGATACGCTCCACCAGGGTGGAACGAGCCGACAACTCTTATGGCTGGACAGATGCTACAATGACTACCCACGTGCAGCGTGCCAATGTATCAGCCGAACAACGCCGTAAAATATTACAGTATGACGATGTAGAGATCTTTGCAGAAGGAAGACAATCGGTCAATAGTGATACGGACAACTTATACTATTATATGTCTACCTTGAGTTCTGCTACCTTAGTACCTAAATCCATAAAAAGTAACTATAGGTGCACAGCATACCACTTTACAAGCTACTATGCCAGGGGTGGTGGAGCATATCAGGAACAATTCAGGGAACTATTATCGTTGGAACCTTACTAGTGTATTACCCGCAGGCAATTTGGCCGCAGGGCAAACCTTCTCGGTAATGGCTACTTATCAGATGAATAACCCTATTCAAAAATAGTGCAGAAAAACAATCAGGGGTTACCTCTTATTTCTATACATTGGCTGATAAAACAGATATGGCTATCGACCCCAAAGGATTTCATACCAATATGTTACGATGTGGATCAGCTTTGATACCTGTTTTCACTATGGGAGATACAGGGGACTCATTATGGTTCTAATGGATTCTCTCTTAGTGCTTGTAATCCTAGTGCTATAGGAGGAAACCTAATCTTTTCTGGACGCACTCAAGGTTCTGGTAGTACTTATTACACAGAGGAGTACCGTCCTGGCCGCTTGATCAAGAAGATAACAATTAAGATGCCGTTAGGGTATAAAATCTCAGACCCCAATTTGCTTTATTTCTATACGCCTACAGTAGCTGATGATAAAAAGAATGCTAGTTATTTACTCCCTAAGGTGACGATTCCTTTGAGCCAATGGGTAGAAACTACAGAGGGGGGTAAGCGAGTGTATACTTATACCAATCCTCCAAGAGGAACACAGTATTACTTGCCTCCAGGAATGATAAAACCAGGTACCTATTCCGAATATTTGCGGGCTACTATACAGGCTTCTTGTAAGGGGAAGGACTATACCAGAGATATCACTCCTGGGAGAATTGCTACGGCTGCTGAAGTAGCCGCTGCTGGAGAACAGGTAACTTATAGTGTAGACTATGAAGATTATTACTATCACTACGCTGATTTAAGTAACTCGCTCCCTACCAATCAATTAAGGACAGGAGAGCTTTACTATAAAAATAAGCCTCAATTATTACTAACAGCTCAGGGGCAAGGCTCTACAATGAGAGCAAACAGAGAGGAACAAAGCTCCGTTTTCGCTATCGAGACACGTTATGGTGATGCTCCCAATGCTTGGATCTCTATTCCTGATGTGACAGGAGTGGAAATCTTAGGCTTGGAGGAAGTCAATGATGCCGCAGGAACTACTGTGCAACAGACCTTCTCGCCTGAGGCTAATATCACAGGAGAGAAGATGTTCTTCCTGAACCAAAAAAACTTCTTGTAGGACCTACCAAACAGAAGTATTTCCGATTGAAGTTCAAGCTCACCAACTGTTCTTCCCCTCAGATCAAGTTTAAAGTATATGCTGGGTGGAATTGTGAAGGTAATCCTACACAAGGCTACCGAGATACATGTGCAGATAGCTTCTTGGAGTATATTATAAATATCGCTCAAAGTAAAAAGACATAGAAAAGGGAGCTAACCCTGCTAATATAACGATGTGTGCCAAGACACCTTTCTCCTATATTGTAAAAAGCACCAATGAGGGAGATATCTTTGGGGCTAATTTGGTGGTTACCCAGCAGCCTGGTATCGTTATCAGTGATGTACAGGTGGAATACCCCTTGAACTCAGGCAAGGTGTACAATACCACCACCCCTGTGGATGGTAAAAAGATTGGGGTAACTACCGTGGGGGGTAAGACTACTTACCATCTTTTCAATATATTGCCAGGTGGCTCTCTGCCAGGTTCGGTAGCTACCAATGTAGAAAATGAGCAGAAGTTCAAAGTAACCTTTAACGTACAACCCGACTGTGATTTTGTTGCAGGTTCCTCTTTTGATATTGACTTGGAAGGAAATAATCTCTGTGGGGTACCTGCTGTAGGACCTAAGGTTATAGAAAATGTTGCAGGTATAACAAATGCTACAGTGAATGACTATAATATGTTGCTTTCCTCTGTTGACTATGTAAATGGCAATGCCAATGCTTGTGATAGTGGGGCTACTTATAAGGTACGCGTATCGGTCAATGTTACCTCTTCTAATCCTTTGTTTACAGTAGGTAATGATGCTCGTCTGCATATACGTTTCCCTACAAAGCTATGATATTCAAAGTAGTGATATCACAATAGATAGAAGTGCATTCCCCAGGCAAACCCAAGTAGTAGTTGGGCTGACCCCTCTGTGGAATCAACAGGGGTAGTAGGAGGTGAAAATGAGATCATAATGAAAGTACCAGCAGGTATGAAGGATACCCATTACTTTTATGTAACGGTAAAAATCAAGCAAAAAGCCAATACAGCAGTAAGTTGTACAGATGAAAAATCCTTAAAGGTACTTACTACAGATAAGATTACAGGGATTCCTTGTGCTACCTTGAGTCCGCCTTTCTGTCCTGCTCTTATCGTATCTACTTCGCCAGAGAAAAAAAGCAAAGATAGAGAATAAGCGAGCCTCGCTTTCTTTGGCAGATGTAGAAGTAAGTTCTACAGTACAAGGTAATAAGGAGAAACTGATGATTAAGTATAAGGTTGCTAATGCGGCCACCGCAAAGGCACTTTATAATGGTTCCTTGAAAGTGTCTCTCTACCATGATACCAATGGCAATGGTTTGGTGGATGCAGGAGATACCCTCCTTAAGGACAATCCTCAAATTGAAAATATTGCCATAGGAGCCACTTCTCCTGAGAGGTCATTTACGTATGTAGCTGACCAGTCGGAGGTATGTCGTTTGCTCTTGGCTATTAAGGATAACTATTGCCTTTGTGATAATGTGGTAAGTTTAGCTACGCCACCTGCTGAGATCACAGGACTTATCAGTGATGCAACTATCTGTGAAAGTGATAGTAAGATATTGAACTATATGGCTGCTTCGGCACCAGTCTATCAGGCTTATACTTGGGAGGCGGTCTCCCCAGCCAACGCCTTGGATTACCTATCAGCAACCAATATAGCACTTCCTACCTTCCACTATACAGGAGCTAAGTTGACAACCATAACAGAGTTCAAATACAAGCTTTAAAGTAAAAGCGTACCAATGGCTGTGAAGCTACTCAAGAGGTAAAACTGACTGTAAAAACCAGCACCAAGCATCACCACTCAGCCTGTGGCCCCTGCCAATCCATATTGTACAGGTACTAACGCTACAGCCCTTACCGTAGTGGCCGATGATCATGGCCTCAGCAGGTACCCTCACCTATGAGTGGTACGAAAGTCTTACCAATGCCTATAACGGTACTCTAAAAGGTAGTAGCCCAACCTATACACCTCCAACCAATGCAGCTGGTATCAAGTACTACTATGTCAAGGTAAAGAACTCAGGTTGTGGAGAAACCTTGAGTAACATCATAATGGTAAAAACCAACGCTACTCCAGACAAGCCAACAATAGCCGAAGATACGGCCGCTACTTGTACGACTATCAGCATCGCAAAAACTTACTAACTATGATGCCAACTTTACTTATATCTTCATCAAATCGTCTGATGGCAGTACGGTAAGTGGGGTAACTATGGCCTCTGATGGTAAGATTTCTGGCCTTACGGTAGGAAAGTATAAGGTAAAAGCTACCAAAGACGGCTGTATTTCAGACCTTTCCGATGAGTTCGAGATCAAGGATATAAAACCAACACCAGCGGTACCAACCGTAAGCGAACATACCGCGGCTACTTGTTCGGCTATTAGCATCGCCAAGCTCAACTATACCTCCGGGCTTACCTATATCTTTGTCAAATCGGACGATAGTAGTACGATAAGTGGTACTTCAGTGGATAACACAGGTAAAATTTCAGGGCTCCCAGTAGGTAAATATAAGGTCAAGGCGAAGGAAGACGGTTTGTGAATCAGTCCTTTCTGCAGAGTTTGAGATCAAGGATAAGCTCCCTACCCCTGCGGCTCCTACCATAGGGGAAAAGACTGCCGCTACATGTACAACAATAAGCGTAGCAAAAAGTAGATAACTATTCTAGCTATTCAGCTACGGATGTCTTTGCCATATTCGATAGTAGCAATACAGCGATAGCGACAGCTTCAGTAGCAGCAGATGGAACAATCAATGGTCTTATTGCGGCAGGTACTTATAAGATCATCGTGACCAATACGCAAAATAATTGTACTGCTGAGGCGACGATTACCATAGCAGATGCATTACCTGTGCCTGCTACGCCAACCCCAACAGCTACTCAGTCGTTCTGTAATAGTGCAACGGTAGCAGATCTTGCACCACAAGGTACGGATATCAAGTGGTATGATGCAGCTACTGGAGGTTCGCTCTTGACAAGCACTACAGCACTTGTACATAATAATAAATACTATGTAGCTCGTACCTTGGGCAGTTGTGAAAGCCCTCGTGCAGAAGTAACGGTTAAGATGATATCCTTAGCTCAACCAACACTAGCAGCAACGGCTGTAGCCCCTACTTGTACTGTTGAGGGGAAAGCTAAGATCACTAATTATGATTCGAATGCTACTTATACCTTTACCAAAGCGGATGGTACGGCCGTTACAGAGACTATTACCATAGCAGCAGACGGTATAATAACAGGTCTTGTGGCAGGCTCTTACAAGGTAAAAGCAGAAAAAGGTGGTTGTGTATCTGATGTGTCTGATAGCTTTGTGATCAAATCAAAACAAGCTGCGACCACTACCACCAACCCAGTAGGTGCGACTTATGTAAAAGGAGCTATCGCTACACCACTTACTGTAACAGCCACAGGCGAGGGTACCCTCAGCTACCAATGGTTTGAGGCTAGCTCAGCTATGGCTACAGGTGTCGTAGTAGGTAACAATAGCGCAAGCTATACACCTTCTACAGCTACTTTAGGAAGTAAGTTCTACTATGTAGAAGTAACAGGAACTTGTGGTACAGTCAAGAGTGCCGCTGCAGAAATTAAAGTAACAGCAGTTCCTCCAACGATAGTGGCGAATGATGATCCAGATACATCAGTAGCAAAGGGAGGAACAGTGGATATATTGAGTAATGATCGTTTGAATGGTAATCCAGTAACACCTACAGATGTAAATATCACAATTCCCTAACAATGGAGGTCTCACTAACCTTACGGTAGATCCTACAACAGGTAAGCTTAAGGTTCCAAGTGATGCGACACCAGGTACACATACAGTAACGTATAAGATTTGTGATAAGGCGACACCAGGTGTTTGTGATACAGCAGTAGTTAAGATTACCGTAACAGGAACCCCACCTCCAACGATAGTGGCGAATGATGATCCAGATACATCAGTAGCAAAGGGAGGAACAGTGGATATATTGAGTAATGATCGTTTGAATGGTAATCCAGTAACACCTACAGATGTAAATATCACAATTCCTAACAATGGAGGTCTCACTAACCTTACAGTAGATCCTACAACAGGTAAGCTTAAGGTTCCAAGTGATGCGACACCAGGTACACATACAGTAACGTATAAGATTTGTGATAAGGCGACACCAGGTGTTTGTGATACAGCAGTAGTTAAGATTACTGTAACAGGAACCCCCTCCAACGATAGTGGCGAATGATGATCCAGATACATCAGTAGCAAAGGGAGGAACAGTGGATATATTGAGTAATGATCGTTTGAATGGTAATCCAGTAACACCTACAGATGTAAATATCACAATTCCTAGCAATGGAGGTCTCACTAACCTTACAGTAGATCCTACAACAGGTAAGCTTAAGGTTCCAAGTGATGCGACACCAGGTACACATACAGTAACGTATAAGATTTGTGATAAGGCGACACCAGGTGTTTGTGATACAGCAGTAGTTAAGATTACCGTAACAGGAACCCCACCTCCAACGATAGTGGCGAATGATGATCCAGATACATCAGTAGCAAAGGGAGGAACAGTGGATATATTGAGTAATGATCGTTTGAATGGTAATCCAGTAACACCTACAGATGTAAATATCACAATTCCTAACAATGGAGGTCTCACTAACCTTACAGTAGATCCTACAACAGGTAAGCTTAAGGTTCCAAGTGATGCGACACCAGGTACACATACAGTAACATATAAGATTTGTGATAAGGCGACACCAGGTGTTTGTGATACAGCAGTAGTTAAGATTACTGTAACAGGAACCCCACCTCCAACGATAGTGGCGAATGATGATCCAGATACATCAGTAGCAAAGGGAGGAACAGTGGATATATTGAGTAATGATCGTTTGAATGGTAATCCAGTAACACCTACAGATGTAAATATCACAATTCCCTAACAATGGAGGTCTCACTAACCTTACAGTAGATCCTACAACAGGTAAGCTTAAGGTTCCAAGTGATGCGACACCAGGTACACATACAGTAACGTATAAGATTTGTGATAAGGCTACACCAGGTGTTTGTGATACAGCAGTAGTTAAGATTACTGTAACAGGAACCCCACCTCCAACGATAGTGGCGAATGATGATCCAGATACATCAGTAGCAAAGGGAGGAACAGTGGATATATTGAGTAATGATCGTTTGAATGGTAATCCAGTAACACCTACAGATGTAAATATCACAATTCCTAACAATGGAGGTCTCACTAACCTTACAGTAGATCCTACAACAGGTAAGCTTTAAGGTTCCAAGTGATGCGACACCAGGTACACATACAGTAACATATAAGATTTGTGATAAGGCGACACCAGGTGTTTGTGATACAGCAGTAGTTAAGATTACTGTAACTCCAGACACGACACCAAGCCGTGCCCTCAAGGCTGTAGATGATGACTTTGGTAAGGTACCTAATACAGTGGATTACACCACTACCAATACAGTCTTCTCCGCAGGAGTAGATACCATGGAAGGGGTCGTAGGTAACCTCTCTCCAGAGCGTGATGTGGTACTGACTCCAGGGGTTGTAACACGAGACGGAGCGGCTATTACAGAAGGTATTACCATGAATCCTAACGGTAGCATCACTGTAAAACGTGGTACACCTAAGGGCACTTATACTTACGAGTATACAATATGCCAAAAAGACGTTCCTACCAACTGTGATAAGGCTAAGGTAAGCTTTGAAGTCATAGAAGCTCATATCTTCGCCAAAGATGATGGTGTATGGGAAGTAGGTACTGAAGGCGCCTTGACCCCAAGTGTCTTGAACAACGATATATTGGGCGAAAGAGTGGGTATAGCTCCTTCCGAGGTTGATATACAACAGACACAAGGTAAGTCAGTAATTGATGAGACAAAGATGGTGATGAACAAAGACGGCCGTATCTCAGTGAAGAAGGGTATTGCGGAAGGTACTTATACGTATTACTATACGATTACAGAGAAGGCCAATCCATCCAACACCTCTAGTGCGTCAGTAACCATAAGGGTAGTGAGCTTCTCCGCTCAGGATGATGAGTTTGATATTATCAACGACAAGACCAAGGAGTTCAAAACCGATGATAGTGTCTTGAAAAACGATGAACTCAATAAGAAGAAGGGCTTATCAACGGACGATGTGATCTTAAAGAAAGGCGAGGCTAAGGATGACAATAGGAACCCAACTACAGCCCTTACCATGAATGATGATGGTACGATCACCATAGCGCCTAACACGCCAGACGGTATCTATACCTATACGTATACGATCTGTAAGAAGTCAGCACCAACAGAATGTAAGAGTGCCGAAGCGGTGATTAAGCTCTTGCCAGCTTTGATAGCCAATGATGATGACTTTACCGCCAATCCGATCAACCCGCTTGTAAAAAGAGGGTATCGCAGGAAATGTCTTGGACAACGACCGCTATGCCAATGGTAATGCCCTAGAACACTTGGATAAGATAGAGATCACTATGTTGGAAAACCAAAAATCACACGCTAATATAGAACCTAATGGAGATGTAGTGATCCCACAAGGGGCCCAGCAGGGGAATATACGTTGAAATATAGACTTTGCATGAAAGATCACCCAACCATCTGTGCTGAGGCTAAGGTGAAGATAGTGATATTGGAAGACAAACCGATAGTGATCCACAATGGTATCTCTGCCAATGGTGACGGAGTGAACGATGGCTTTTATGATAGAGCATATTGAGGGGTATCCTAAGAATAATCTTAAGATATTCAACCGTTGGGGTGTATTGGTTTATGAAAAAGGACGGTTACACCAACAGTGAGCCATTTGACGGACATTCTAACGGACGTGCGACCATAAGTGCAGATAGCAAGCTCCCACAAGGAACTTACTACTACATCTTAGAGTATCAAGATACAGCCGAGCAAACCCATACCAAGAAAGGCTGGTTGTACCTCAAATACTAGTGACAAGTGACGAGTGACTAACGACAAGTGACTAATGACAAATCATTACAGATTCGTCATTAGTCATTTGTCATAATCCCTCTGCTGGTGCGAGCTTGCAGTTCGTGCCTACTATTAAGTAGAGCCTTTGGCTCTTTATGGGAGCTACAAGCTCCATAATCATAGGTACGAGCTGCAAGCTCGCACTAGCGAGGGGCAATCTATGCAAATCGCAAGGATATGATTACACAAACATACAAAAATCCAAGGGCAATTTGCTGCTTGAAAGAAAAATAATCAGGCAATTTGTTTGAAATTAGCAGATAATTTCATAACTTCGTACCTAATAAATCAAAGAGAAAATGGAACAAAATCAGCAAAACAAAAGTTATCTACTCCCTATTGTAATGATGTTTGCGTTATTCTTTATGATCGCCTTCGTTACCAACTTACAGAGTCCTATGGGAGTCATCGTAAAAAGCCAGTTCGGTGCCAGTAACTTTCAGGCACAATTGGGAACCTTGGCCAACTTCATTGCGTATGCTTTTATGGGGATTCCCGCCGGACAGATGCTACAGCGAATAGGCTATAAGAAAACTGCACTGACGGCCGTAACGGTTGGCTTTGTAGGGGTGTGTATCATCTTCCTATCGGGAGCAATGGAGAGTTTTGCCATATATCTCACAGGTGCCTTTGTGGCGGGCTTCTCTATGTGTATGCTCAATGTAGTGGTCAATCCTATGCTCAACACCTTAGGTGGGGAGGGCAAGCGAGGTAACCAACTGCTACAGTTCGGTGGTGCACTCAACTCTATGGGAGGTACAATTGTTCCTGTCTTTGTAGGTTACCTTATAGGGGAAAATATAGAAAAAGCCTCTATTGACAAGGCCAATCCTGCCTTATACTTGGCCATGGGTACCTTTGCTTTGGTATTTATCGTGCTTTCTATGATGCAGATTCCAGAGCCTCATATTGTAAAAGAAAGTAGAGGATAAAGCAAAAGATCCTCATAGTGCTATGTCTTTTCAGACACTTTGTCTTTTGGGATCATAGCCATTTTTTGTATATGTAGGAGTGGAAGTAGGTATTCCTGGAATAGAGAACTATTTCATGACTGCCAAAACAGAGCACGGCGGTTTAGGTATCGATGCCACTACGGCAGGTTCAGTAGTAGGTACCTACTGGTTCCTCATGTTTGTAGGCCGATTTGTAGGAGGAGCCTTAGGAGCTAAGTTCTCCAGCAAGGCCATGCTTTCCTTTGTAGCTTCCTTAGGCTTATGCTTTTGTGCTTTTGGCCATATTCTTACCTACTGACATATTGGTCAATATGCCTGTATTCAACAAAAACATATCCTTTGGTTTAGCTGAAGTACCTGTTACTGTGATGCTCTTAACCCTCTGTGGGCTATGCACTTCTGTGATGTGGGGAGGTATCTTCAACTTAGCCACTGAGGGCTTAGGCAAAATACACAGCTGCCGCTTCAGGTATCTTCATGGTTATGGTATGTGGGGGCGGTATTCTCTCCACTCTTCAGAGCTATGTAGCGGATATCTTCGGCTATGTACAGAGCTATTGGGTAGTGATCTTAGGCCTCGCCTATATCCTATACTATGCCCTTGTAGGCAGTAAAAATGTAAATAAAGACATAGTAGTTAATTAATGCCTTAATGATTAATTAGAACCCTCTTAATCCTCTAAGAGACAACAAACTCATGTCTTTACAAAGAAACGCTAATGAAGAACCCTCATAGCCAACCCTTTGTAGAGACATATGTTTATTACGCCCCTAACCCCTTTCTTAAATACTTAACACTATTTTTTTATTGTATAAATTCTTACTTCTCACCCCTCCTTTTCTTGACTTCCCGTCCTAAATGTTGTAATTTTTGTACTCTGTTCGGTTATCAGTATTCAGCGATCAGAAGTCAGTTGTCAGACGCTACAGCTGATTTTTGTGCGAGTTTTCGTTATATAGAACTCATGTTAATGAACATAGTTTTTCTGTAGAGACACAATTCATGGCATCTTGTAAAATTGTACGAATCACATACTCACTTATGTGACTTTACTTTTTCACTATTCACTTTTCGTTTTTCACTTTTCGTTTTTTTCACTTTTCGTTTTTTTCACTTTTCGTTTTTCACTATTCACTTATTATGGAAGAGGCCTTAGAAATTCTTTTGGACATATGCTCGTCGTGAGCCTTTGGATAGCAATGGAGAGACTATAGTCCCTACCATCAACAATAGTATTGCTGCTATTCGTATCATTATGCGCTTGGAAGGATGGGGAAGTGAAAAGCGAAAAATAAAGCCAAGCGAAAACTTGGAGCTTGGGTATGTGGGTGAAAAGCGGGCAACGCCTGCTTATGCAACGTCTGATAGGCCTGCGTCCCATCGTAGGGGCAAATGGCAATTCGCCCAATCGCAATATGCCCAATCACAATATGCTCAATCGCAATTCGCCCAACCCCAATATGCCCAATCGCAATATGCTCAACACAACATGAATAATAACACGAACAATCATAATGGGAGCGAATTATCAAATAAGGGCGAATTGCCCAACATGGGCGAATTGCCATTCACCACTACACCTGCCCAACCCCAATATCCTCAACCTAATATATCTCACAACAATTACCCCTCCGAAGCCTGCGCCTGCTTAGTAGCCCCCTTGCCTTCTCAGAGGGGTTGGGGGAGAGGAACCTCCCTCTTTCACCCGCCATACACTCCCTGCTTTTTGCCCCCGCCCCTTTCCACATTGCCTATTACGAGGTACTGACGCACTTTGCCAAGGGAGAAATCAAAAAAAGCTGATGATCACTATGCCGCCCCAACACGGGAAGAGCGAAGGTGCTACCCGTCGCCTACCTGCTTTCGTCTTAGGGCAAGACCCTGACAAACGTATCGCTATTGTCTCTTACAATGCTATCAAAGCACGCAAGTTCAACCGCGAACTCCAACGTATCATGGACGATGACCGTTATTACGAGTTGTTTCCACAAACACTCCTCGCAGGTCAGGCAAGCTACCAAGAACAAGGCCGACGCAGTCGAAAACTATGCTCGCAACTCCGATGAGTGCGAAATTGTAGGCTACCAAGGGAGTTTCAAGACGATTGGTGTAGGAGGTTCCCCTAACTGGCGAACCTGTGGATATGCTCATCATGGACGACTTATACAAAGATGCATCGTCGGCTTGGTCGCCAGTAATTCGTCAAAATGTAGCCGACTGGTACGATACAGTAGCCTCTACACGTTTGCACAACGATAGCCAGCAGTTGTTGGTCTTTACCCGCTGGCATATGGAGGACTTGGCAGGCAGACTCTTAGAGCAGGAGGGCGTATATGACCCTATTGAAAACCCGCAAGGTTGGTTACTCGTTAGCTTCCCGCTATACAGAACAGACCCCCAAGCGAGCAAGACCCCAGAGCAGAAGGAGAACCTTTATGGCCTGAACGACATAGCTTGGAAAAACTCTTGGAGATAAAAGGTCGTTCCCCAACGGTCTTTGAGAGTCTGTACCAACAGAATCCGCAACCTTCACAAGGGTTGATGTATGAGGAATTTACTTGTTATACCGACTTGCCTTCTCGTTCCTACTCAGTAGCATATATAGATGCAGCCGATAGTGGGGCGGATTACCTATGTGCTTTATTTTATAAGGAAGCCGAAGACGGCAATTACATTACTGATGTACTCTACACCAAAGACCCTATGGAGGTTACTGAAACTACACTGACTTATATGCTCCAGCAACACCAAGTGGAGCGCTGCCATATTGAGAGTAACAACGGCGGCAACCTCTTTGTCAGCAACCTCCAACAACGTTCGTGGGACACAGGCAACCGACTGACGCGCTTCAATCCTTTTTCATCAGAATCAGAACAAGACAGCGCGCATCTTTGCCGCTTCCGCATCGGTACAGAAGCTCATCAAGATGCCTTTGGACTGGAAAAAAAGCGTTTCCCGAAGTTTGCCCGCGACCTCACGGGTTACCTTCGCGTAGGTACCAACGCCCATGACGATGCCCCTGACGCCCCTCACTGGCTCCATAGAGTGCCGCCAGCCTCCCAAGAGGGTCAGCGTCGCGGAGATGTTTGGACTTCGGTAGTGACCAACGACCAATGACTAACGACGAGTGACAAGTGACTAATCCTATTTCACGGGTCACTCGTGTCCCTCCCTTCGGGGGTTAGGGGATCACTCTTTCCTCCTTCGGGGGCTAGGGGATTAATCTCTGTTCTGTTATTTGTTCTTAAAAAAACAAAAGTGAAAAAAATTAAAAACGTACTTTTTGCGTTTGATTTAGATGAATTATAGTCAAACAGAAATGGTTTGCGAAAAAAATTAGCATGAGCAGGTGTAGGAGCTAATGGCAATTAGCCCTTGAAAGAGAGTAAATTAAGAATTAGCCTCTCATCTTATTTATTCATATTCTAAATATGATTGATCATAAATTAAAAAGATTAAAATACCTATTATGAGTAAAAATGTATCTGACCAATTGGTCGAAATGTTAGTACAAGCAGGTGTAAAAAGAGTTTATGCCATTACTGGAGATAGCCTCAACCCTGTAAATGATGCCATTCGTCGCGATGGTCGTCTTGAGTGGATACATGTACGCCACGAAGAATCAGCAGCTTATGCAGCCTCTATGGATGCCGAACTTAATGGCATAGGCTGTTGTATGGGAAGCTCAGGCCCTGGACATGTACACCTTATCAATGGAGCTCTATGATGCCAATCGTGCAGGCAACCCTGTCATTGCTATAGCTAGTACTTGTGCTACACAGAAGTTTGGTACCCACTGGTTCCAAGAAACAAATCCTTTTTTGTTATTCCAAGATTGTAGCAAATATGTATATGTGGCCAACACGCCTAAGCAGTTTACTACCATGATGCAGCGTGCTATACAAACGGCAATCAACGAAAAAGGAGTGGCTGTATTGGGCTTACCCGGCGATGTGGCAGGAGCTGATTTGGAAGAAGTGCCTACCGCTACTCAGACCTTTTTGGCCAAACCCGTTGTACGTCCTTCCGATAGCGAGCTAGATAAGTTGGCCGCAGTATTGAACGACACCAAGCACAAGAAAAATAACCCTTTACTGCGGACATGGCTGCCAATATGCTGTAAGTGAAGTAGAACAACTAGCCGAGACGCTCAAGGCACCTATTGTAACTTCTTTCCGCGGGAAAATATTCTTTGACCGTACCGATAGCCCCTATATAGCAGGTATGAACGGACTCCTAGGACATCGCTCTGGCTATGATGCTTGTGCCGAGTCCGATGTACTTGTGATGCTAGGCACTGACTTCCCTTATGCCGAGTTCTTGCCTAAGAAAAATACCATCATCCAAATAGATCAGCGCCCTGATATTATCGGCCGTCGTGCCAAAGTGGATTATGGTTTTGCAGGCGATGTAAAAGATACCATTGCCGCGCTATTGCCTAAACTTACCCCACGCAGCGATGATAGCTTCCTTAAGGATATCCACAAGGAATATGTATCACTTGAGAAGTCTTTTGGACGATTATACCAAGAGAAAGACCGAAGAAGACCAGATAGACCCCGAATATGCGGCTAAACTTTTTGAGACAAATATGCCGCGGAGGACGCTATTTTCACCGTAGATACAGGTATGAATGTGGTTTGGGCGGCTCGTTTTTGTCAAGGGTACAGGCAAGCGCTACCTCACTGGTTCTTTTTAACCATGGGTCTATGGCCAATGCACTGCCTATGGCTATCAGACAGCAGCTGCCTCTCCAGGCAGACAAGTAGTGGCTATGTGTGGCGACGGGGGACTCTCGATGCTTTTTGGGCGACTTAGCTACCCTTATGCAATATCAATACCCTGTAAAGATATTTGTATTTAATAACCGTTCGCTTGCCATGGTCAAACTTGAAATGGAAGTCTCTGGCTATCTGGATTGGCAGACCAATATGGTCAATCCTCCTTTTTGATAAAATAGCCGACCTGATGAATATCAAGGGCTATGAGGTACACAAAACAGAAGAATTGGAAGCCACTGTAAAAAGCTGCTTTTTGAGCATGAGGGGCCTACCTTGGTCAATATCTACACCAATCGCGATACCTTGGCCATGCCTCCTCACATTACTTTTTGACCAGATGAAAGGTTTTGCTACCAATGTGATGAAGAAAATAGGACAAGGTGATTTTTTTCTGAAGCCAAAGAAAGTATTGCCAATAGTATAAAGCATATTAAGGACATTTTATAATGACTAATTTAAGTTTCGTAAGTTGTTTTTTTAGGTTGCTATTAAAATTGCAAGTAACTGATAAACAATTATTTGTAAAAACCTCCCCCTCCAAAGGATAGTCTGCGAATACTTGGAGCAGAGTATGTGAGTTGAGAGCGGAGTATGTGTCTTTAAGGGCGTTGAAATGGTCTAATTTGTTTATTAAATTAGAAATTTTTCCCTTCTATAACTTATTGAACCTCTACTACTTATTAACTCCCCTTGAGGGCAGGGGCTGTTATATAATCATATTATAATCTGATTTATAATATATTAAATTCATAAGTTCTTTAAAAATTACTGATTCCCCACTCCATAGCTAACTTAATAGAGTCCTTTCCATTGAGACGAAATAGATTGATTGATATATTTCTCATTATTGAAAGATTCTCAGGAGCATTCCCAGATTTGGTTTTACTCTTATCCTCTATCATTAGTGTATCCTTTACCCAATGTAAACGATTTTTCTATACCCCAATGAGAACGTATATGATTTGCAAAGAACTTAGCTTTATTTTTTTAGCAATACTGCTTATATGATAAGCAATTTCGGTGCTTTCTTCTCCTTTTTTTCTTAACATAGCGTGTAGTTTCTATAATTCGCTTTATACCAGACCATTCAGGAGAAATTCCCTCAATATTTTTTTATAGACCTTTGTAATACGCAACTCATCACGTCCTCTCTCTGAGGATTGTTCTTGATAAGTATCCATTAGGTATTTTTCCTAAGGCTATATTCTTTTTTTATCTGATTAAAAAGATTCTTTTTGATTGCCTTTTTACTTGTACAATGTAATCATTTTTTTGACTTTACAATAGTTTCAAGAGTTTTTTTGACAATGTAGCGCATCTAAGGTAATAATTTCACCCTCAATATCTAAGGCTTGTAAGAGTTTTTTTGAACAGTATAAATTTCAGACTCTTTTTGTTCTCCAATTTATCACAAGCTATTACAATACCTCTTTGAGAAGCAAAAACACTTATCAATGAAACAAAATTTTTGATAATTATTTTGAGGATCTTTAATAGTCCCAGCAATTGCTTTTTCCATCAATGGCAAGTGTTTCACCTTGACACATTGGTAAAAAAATTGGGCTGCCCACTGATTGAATTTTGTCGCAAAATCGTCAAAATCAATTTCCATAAATATCCTCCTAATAGAACCATATGTAGGTACTTTACAGAAAGTTAGATATTTTTTTGAACTCCCATTGGTTTTCTTTTGAGGAAACGACCTATTTCTCGATAGCCAGTATAGCCAGACATCATTGCTGTTAAGCACATAATCAAAAAGTTAGGCATCTTATGGCGAATGCCACGTCTTTTTCTAGTATCCTCTATACTAGATAACATTTCTATCAGTGTCATAGACTTTTACATTTTATTGGAGTGCAAAAAAATAGTAATTTTAAAAAGAACTTATACAACTTTATAACAGCCCTGCCCTTGAGGGGGGTAGGGGGATGTTTTGAGAATCAGTTGATTACAGAGCTTGCAGAAACTTAAATGACTAATGACTAATGAAAAAGTAGGGATAAAGGAAATTATTCCTACTTTTTTACACTCTAACATTTAACATTTAACAATTGAAAACAAGAATAACAACTTTATTAGGTATAGAACATCCTATCATTCAAGGGGGTATGATATGGGCGAGCCAATGGCAGTTGGTAACAGCCGTAAGTAACGCAGGCGGATTGGGGCTGCTAGGTTCTGGCTCTATGTCAGCTGAGGAGTTACGTACTCAAATCAGGCAGTGTAAAGCACATACTAGCAAACCTTTTGGGGTAAAATGTGCCTATTATGTACGCCAATAGTGCCCAAACCATGGAGGTCATTATGGAGGAAGGCGTCTCTGTAGTTTTTACTTCGGCAGGCAATCCAGCTCTTTGGACAGAGAAGCTCCATGAGAAAGAAATAAAAGTGGTACATGTAGTAAGTAGCAGCAAGTTTGCGCTCAAAGCTCAAGCAGCTGGGGTAGATGCCGTAGTAGCTGAAGGCTTTGAAGCAGGCGGACATAACGGACGAGAGGAGACCACCACTTTGGTATTAGTGCCTGAGGTATGTCGGAAAGTAACCATTCCTGTGATTGCAGCTGGAGGAATTGCCACAGGTAGGGCTATGTATGCTACTATGGCGCTCGGTGCCGAAGGGGTGCAAATGGGTAGCTGCTTTATTGCCACAGAGGAGGCCTCTGTACATTCCCTTTTCAAACAAGAGGTACTCAAAGCCAAGGAGGGAGACACGGTATTAACTCTTAAGGAACTCTCTCCCGTACGTCTGCTAAAGAATCCTTTTCTACGAGCAGGTAGAAGCTCTTTATCAGCAAAGAGAAGCCACCCCTGAGAATCTCAAACAGTTATTAGGTAAGGGACGAACCAAATTAGGTATGTATGACGGAGACCTTAAAGAAGGCGAATTAGAAATAGGCCAAGTAAGCAGCCTGATAGAGGAGGTAAAAACTGTCAAAGAGGTCTTCGAGGAAGTATTAGCAGAGTTTCAACAAATCAGAGATTTAATGATTAATATCACTAACCACTAACCACTAACCACTAACCACTAGTCACTAGTCACTATTATTGGTTTTATTTTTCGTATCATAGAAGGAATTTGCAGTCTCTGACAGGTATATTTCCATTTTTTTCTATGATAAAAGGGTGAGTTACTACCATCGGCAATGAGCATTTTAGGGCGGATATTACTCAAAAATTTCTCTAAGTGAATTTTTAGGATTATTTCTCAGCAATAGGTAATGAGTCGGGTAGGAGGTATCCAAATAGAATTTATCATCAATGATGGTGAGAAAATCTTCTTTAAAAAGGAACTATATTCTCTAAGACCTTATAATGAAGGTTTGACACTTGTTGTTGAGTACAGAAATTCTTAATAAGAGTTTGAGGTACTGACAAAGTGTCAGAAAGATAAAAAGTAGCTTCTCTACCCTGCTGTAAAAGCAATAACAGTCTTTTTATATTGGTGAAAGACAATAAGTTGCTCTTTCTTTCCACTTTCATATTTCAGGTAAAAGAAATAGGTCTGCAAAGACAGTAGCGTTAGAAAGAAAAAAATAGACAAATTTTACCTTTCTAGCCCTTAGGTATATGACAGCCCATACAATAGCTAAGTAACACAAGCACAAGCAGATAGTGTCAAAATACACATCGCGAATAACCAGCTGTTCCACCGAAGCTATATAGCCTATCATATGGTTCATCAGCGAAAGGGCTTTTTCATAACAGACTAAAAAGCCAATAGGGGAGTAGCTGTATACTGGCCAAAAAGGACAACGCCTATTCCTACGGATAAGATAATTCCTAGAAGAGGTAAAAATAAGTACATTGGTTACTAAAAACAATCCCGCAAATTGGTGAAAGTAGTACAAGGAGAGTGGTAACACACCTATCTGTGCAGCGATACTCACCTTGATAATGTCCCAAAAAAAGTTAAGAAATCTATTTTTCAAATCGATACTTCTCTCCTAGCGGTAAAAAAACAAAGCAATAGAGAGTACCGCCATATAACTCAGCTGAAATCCTACCTCAAAAAAAGAAAAGTGGGTTTTGCAAAGCAGTAGTATAAAGGCCGAAAGTAGCAGACTATCATAGCGAGCTCTTCTACTTTCTGCCAAATAAAGCAATACTATAGCCGCCAAACATGACTACAGCTCTCAAAACAGAAGCAGAAAATCCTGTAATAGCCGCATAAGTAAGTAAAGAGACTAAGAGAAGTGCTATTTTTACCCCTTTTCTATGTGCAGGTACCACCAAGGAGATAAAAAGCGTTAGCAAATAGGTAATAATACCTATGTGAAGACCTGAAATAGCTAAGATATGGACAGCTCCCGCATTGATATATTGTTGGTAGAGCTCTGGAGTAATATCCGAGCGAACCCCCAAGACTAAGGCTTTGAGTACCCCCACAGTTTCTTTTAGAGAATGGATAGTGGGAGAGGGTAGCTGCCAAGTGGCCTTGTAGCTGTTTGGCTTTTTATAAAAGGAGAAAAGCAAGGAGCATCCTTGATTTCATAGCAGGTAGGGTAGCCCTGCCAATGAATCCCTTGATGTTCCATATAGCGTTTGTAATCAAACTGATAGGGATTTTGAGCAGCAGCAATAGGGGAGAGCTTACTATGAAAGAGAATCGCTTGTCCTAAAGCATTTTCCCTTAAGGTATCCTTTAGGTAAAGTACGAGTTTCCCTCTATAATTTGCCGTTTCTGTAAGTTGTAGCGCAACGATCACCTGCCTATTCTTGATGTATTCTATCCTTCCCCACAAGGCTATATGCTTTCTCAGGGAGAGCTTATGTAGGTAATGCTTGCTATCGTTGGGTTCATAATGTATATTGTAGGCCAAAAATACCCAAGCTCATTCCTGCTAAAAAAATACGGTCTCTTTTAGGAATTTTTTTAGTCTAAAAATGGCAGTAATAAATACCCCCTACTGCTATTCCGCTGAGCAGCAGGCTCATGGCTATTCCTATCTTATTGAGTAAGTCTTGTCCTATAATACCAAGGATCATACCCAAAAAGAAGGATACACAAAGGAGAAAATTAAAGGGAGTAGGCTTCATCTGATATACAAAAAGCCAGTTACCCCTTAGGATAACTGACTTGTTGAATATTATTTTTACATTCCGCCTCATCGGGGAGCTTTCCACAAAAACTGCAAGGCGTCCCTTCAGGGTTCAAATAAGGACTTTGGCTGGCACAAGTACCGGAGAATCGGCCTCCTTTTTTTGCCCCATATTTTTTTATTGCCATGCCTACAACACATAGGCCTAAGATAATCAATACGATGACAAATAGTTTCATATGATATATATTAAAAATTAAAAATCCTATAGTATATAAGTAGTATTGATGAAGTTGGACGTTTCTGTTTTTTTAGTAAGTTTTCAAGGATTTCATTATTATATGGATTATCCTTAGAAGCTACAAAAGTACGTATAGAGAACGAGCGAAGTGCATCATACACACTAAGAGTACCCACAGCCGAATCCTTGCGGCCTGTGAAAGGAAAAACATCGGGACCTCGCTGACATAAGCTGTTGAGGTTCACCCTGCATACAAGGTTTACCATAGCATCGATCAGTGGTGCCAATGTATAGACATCATGTCCAAAGATACTCACCTGTTGGCCATAGTGAGAGTCGGCAATCTCTTCTCTTACTTGGTCGCTATCAGTAAAGAAACGTACAGGTACCACAGGGCCAAATTGTTCTTCCTGATAGACACGCATATCAGGGCTCACAGGAGCAAGTACTGCAGGGAAGATAAAGTTCTCACAACGCTCACCACCTTTCTTGTTGAGGATCTTAGCTCCTTTCTGTAGGGCATCATCTATAAGGTCTTGGATATATTGTGGTTTATCAGGCTCGGGTAGGGGAGTGAGTTTTACGTCCACCTCCCAAGGGTTTCCGAAGGGAGTTTGTCTACCTCCTCAGTGAATTTGGATAAGAAAGCCTCTTTTACATCCTCATGTACATAGAGTATTTTTCAAGGCGGTACAACGTTGCCCATTGAAGGTAAGCGCTCCTGCCACACATTCCTTTACAGCAAGATCTATATCTGCATCGGGTAGGACAATGGCAGGATTTTTAGCTTCCAAGCCTAGTACCAAGCGCAAACGATTCTTGTGAGGGTGTTTGTCTTGTAGGGCTATAGCCGAGCGGCTATTACCGATAAGAGCTAAAACATCTATGCGGCCAGTTTCCATAATAGGAGAGGCAATTTCTCTACCGCGCCCAAAAAAACAATATTGATAACTCCCTTAGAGAACAATCTCTAAAGGCTTCCAATAGAGGAGTAATAAGCAATACGCCATATTTTGGGGGTTTGTAGATAACCGTATTTCCCATCAGCAGTGCAGGAATCAGCAGCGCAAATGATTCATTAAGAGGGTAGTTATAAGGCCCCAAACAGAGAACAATTCCCCAGAGGGCCACGGCGAATATGAGCATAGATACCATCTTTTTGGAAATGGGCACTATCACGATCTAATTTCTTATACTCCTCCAAGGTATTGTATAAGTATTCTATGGTGCGGTCAAACTCTTTTTGGCATTCAAGAATTGTTTTTACCAATCTCCCACATCATCAGCTGTACCACCTCATCACGCTTATGCTGGATCTCTTTGGTAAAGCGTTCCAAGATCTCTACACGATCCTTTACACGCATAGTAGCCCATAGGCCGTTACCCTTACCATAGGCATTTGCTGCTGCTTCAAGGGCTTCAAGGGCTTCTTTTTTTCAGTCAAGTGAGGAACACTTCCTACCAAGGTAGGAGCATATTGTTCTGTGGAGGAAATGGTGGAATACACCTCATCACAGGCTCCTTTCCACTCTCTGAGTTCTCCATTTATAAGATAAGTCTTATGATGTAAAGGGTTACAAACATAAGCCTTAGGTATAGGTTGAAATTTGTTCATTATTTTATAGTTAAGTTGTTTTATACTCTGCCTTTTTAGTGCATCAAACACCCAAGCAATAGCCAGGAATCCCACCCCAGTGGCAGCAAATCCCCAGCCGGCCACATCTTCATAACGGAAGATACCCAGCCCTATGAGTATTAATCCAAAGAGGATCATAATCAAGGTGGCATATCCTAAAACAGAATTTTTATTTAAACCCATAATAATCAATATTTTTAAAGATACTATTTATATATCTCCCTCAGAAGTAGATTTATTTTTTTATACTCTTGATGAAGTCTCTACCAAAAAAATAATGCCAATTCCTACAACGACACCCAAAAAAATCCCCAAATGGCAATAATCATGCCTCTTTTTAGGTTTTGATTTTTCTAAGGGAATACTGACAGGTTCTATGTCAATAAAAAGCAGGGGTGTCCTCTTGTAGTTTGATTTTTTTGGTTTTCAAGCTGCTTGGCCAGTTCTATATACACATTATTAGCCAAGCTATATTCGGCTTGTAATTGTGTTTGGCGGGTCATAGGTACCGCAGTGATAAGACCTCTATTACTATCTTGGAAAGCTGCCAATCTCATTTGTTTTTTTCCTTAAAGTTCTTTTTCTGCCTCTTCATACTGTCTTTCTATGAACTCCAATTGGCTTTTTAGCCTTACGAGTTTTGAACTCTATGATAGTCTCTTGTAGTGTTTTTTTAGCCTGACTTAGCATCTGAGCTGCGGCTACAGGATCACCCATGGAGAAAAGAGAAAGAAATAGTATTGTCTTTCTCGTTATTAGTAATCTGTAGTTGGCTGCTTAGTAGAGAAAAATAATTCTTTTCTCTTTAGGAGTAACACTATATACTTCTAAGGAACCATCGGCAGTTGGTTCAGGTACAACCTCTTTATCTTTGGAAGAAAAAGGCTTCTATGATAACCCCTGGTAAGCCAATGGTATATTTCTTTACCATGTCCAAGGCTCCTGCTTTTTGGTATTTTTTTGGCAATATTGCTCATAAGTAATAGGAGTACTATCTTTGGAAGTTTGTATAGAAACTTGTGTCATCTTCCTTTGGAAAAGGAATACTAGTGGCAATACTTGTATAGAGCTTAGGAGAAATCAGTTCTCCTGAAGAGGAACCCAAATTGATACCCGCTAAAGAAGCCAAGCCTGATAAGCCTCCACCAGAGGAGGAACTACTCTCTTGAGCCAATACTAATGAAGTAGCAGTATATTCCTTTTTAGAAAGAATAGCAATAAAAATACCTATAAGTAGGAATATGATAAAATATTTTTAAAATAGTTTTCTTTCCATTCCATATTTTTTTAGCAATAGGGCAAGCAAATCTATCTCATCATCTTTTTGTATCTCTTGATTCATATTTCTATTATTTAAAAAGCGTTGTAAATAAGTATAGCTAAGGTAGTTATTGCAGTCATTATACTAACCGTTTCAGCTGTAGAGACTTGTTTTTCTCTGGTTTTTCAGGAACAATCACCAATGCTCCAGGGGCAACTTTAGGATAGTTTCTAAAGAAAAGGAAGCGGTTGGTACCTTTTACATCTCCATTGGCATATACGACATAGACTGATTTTTTTCTGAGCATTGTCGGAGAATCCTCCTGCACTATTGATATAAGATTTAGTAGATTTCCCTTTTTCATAGCGCACCAAGGAGGGTGCCAGTACCAATCCTTTTTACCTCAACGGTTTGTTTTTTTCAGAAGGAACAATAAGTACATCCCCGTCTTTTAGGATAAGATCTTGATAGGAGTTCTTATTCTCCATGATTTTTTTAAGATTGATACCTACACGGTATTCAGACGCTTCAGGAGTGTTTTCTTCCTCTTTAGTTTCAATAAGAGTGAGATCCTTGTCCGTCTTTTTAAGTTTCTTAAGTTGTTTTTTTCTTGGGCTTTTTGATCTTTTTCGTCTCTATCTTTCCTTCTTACTAAGGTGGCACCTTCCACATAGGCATAAGGAGCCAATCCACCAGAGCGTTCTATAAGGCTTGAGATACGCTCTTCTTCAGTAAGGATAGCATAAAAAAACCAGGAAAGAGACTTCTCCTTCTATCTTAACCACTTGTTGGGGTATATAGCCCTTTTGATAGCGGACGGTTACTATATCATTGGGTTCTAAGGCGATACTTTCCCCTCCCTCTTTAGAGAGGGATACAGTATATACTTTGCTGATGGTCTTAAAATTGGCATCATTCAGTTGGCGAGCTACCTCCACTTGTGTTTGGTCAGCGCCTTCTATAAAGCCGCCAGCCATGATGATAAGGTCGGCAGGGAGTAGTCCCTTGGCATAGGGAAACTTCTGTGGTTTGCGCACAGCCCCTTCTATACGTACCATAGGCTTGGCGATGAGACTATCTCTGCCATATATATGCAGACTATCATTGGGTTGTAGGGCAATACTTTGTTTCTTTTCTAAGAGATCTTTGAGGGAAAAATTAAGACTTTGCTTATCTACATGGTCTATAGAGCGGAAGAGAATAGCACGATTTAGATAGGCTTCTTCCCTTACACCTGCAGCTTTTTGTATAAGGTCTAAGACGGTCATACCTTCTGAGTAAGCATAGTTACCTGGTTGATATACAGCCCCTGTGATACTGATTCGGTTGTGATATACATCGGAGAGCTTATGTACTAGGAGTTTGTCACCTGCTTGCATAGTAAATTTGCTGGCTTCATTATAAGGGACTTCCTTTACTTCGCGCTTGGCACCTATGATACGCTCTACTACCATTACATCTTTGTAGGCATTGGATTTGAATCCTCCAAAATAATCCTCTAAAGCGGAGAGTTTTTCACCATCTTTGACCTCATAGAGACCTTCTCTCTTGACAAAGCCGATTACCTCTACTTGGTTTTTATAAGGAGGTACAATGATGACATCTTGGTCATTGAGGTTGATATTCCCTTCTTGGGAACCCTTGAGTAAGAAGTTGTAAATATCTAAGTGGGCGATGGTTTTTCCTCCACGAACCACTTGTATATTTCTAAAAAGAACCATTTTCAGTAGGGGCCTCCACTGGCATAGAGCGCATTGATTACTGTAGAAAGGGCACTAAGAGAGTAAGTGCCAGGGGCTTCTACTTCTCCTATAATATTGACTTTTACGGTACGGATATTAGCAATGGAAACGCCTGTATATACTTTAGCATAACTACCCTCAGGAGCGGAGATACCTGCATATATCTTACGCAAAGCAGTATTGATACGTGCTTTGGCTTCTACAAAGTTGAGGCCTCCTACATGTACCTTTCCAGCCATAGGGAGAATAATATTACCTTGATTATCTACTTTTTGGGTAGTGCTACTTTCGGCAGCGCCCCATACCTCTACCAAGAGTTCGTCTCCTGTATTGATGATGTAACTCTCAGGGTAGGTACATTGATCGTTGGGTTAAAGGAGATTTTAGGATTTTTGGGAAAAAATCGTAGCCAAAAACTCTACTTTTTTTCATAACCATGATAGAATCTCTTTCTTTTCCTGTACGGCCAAATACTTCTTGCTCAGAAGAGGCAGGCTTGCTACTTGGGGTAGTTGTTTTCCTTTTGACAGTAGTAGAAAGGGTCATGATACGTTGTCTGAGCTTAGTAATCTGAGAGACAGGCACGCCTTTTTACACGAGCAGCAGTCTCTAAGTCAGTGATGGAGTAGCCTTGTGCTTGTGCTTTTTCCCAAAAAGGATTGAATTTGTTCGTCAGAGAGTTGATCTACATTGATATAGGCAAGTTGCTCTAAGTTAAGATTCTGTACTTGTGCAGAAAGTGAAAGGGAGAAACCTACACTTAAAAAGAAGAAAAAAATAAGATTTTTCCTAATCATTGTTCGCTGTTTTTTTAATCAGAGTGCAAATATACTTCGTTTATCTGAGAAAATAAAATATTTTTAAACATTAATTATTCATTCCAATTTCGCAAGTACTTTTTAAATGGCAAACAAGTACTAAAAATATTTTTTTAAAATATTGATTGTCAATGAGTTTATATGATAGGTAAAAGTAAATTTTGATAATAAGAACATCAACAAAGTTCGGGTGTAACAATTAACAATTAACAATTAACAATTAACAAATGTTTTTTTACTATCTTTGCCGAGTAAATTGCTCTTATCCTTTGTTTATCATGGAAGAAGTGTAAAGTTCCCTACTTACTATTGGGAAAATGGCACAGAGCCTCTTGAAATGTGTAAATATATCTATTTATATAGTAATAAAAAAACCTGAAATATCATTTACTATATACCCCTGTGGGTACTTATATTATAAAAATAATCCTCATAAAAAGAGTAAAAAAATATGACTATTCAGAATTTTGATAAGTTTGTAGATGAAATTTTGGTAAAAACAAGGCGAAGAAGCCTTTGAACAAGGTAAAAGTATCTTCCTTAGAGGAACTTGAGGGCGGCCTATGGGTCGCCTCGGTAGAGGGAGCTACTACTTATGAAGTGGAAATACTACTGCATAAGAATACCATTAGGGAGACTTCTTGCTCTTGTGAGCACAAGAAAAAAAGGTGTCTGCTCGCATATGGTAGCCATTTTTCTTGGCTATAGAGGCTAAAAACAACAAGAAGCAGCCAAAGGAAAACAAGGAACTAAAAGTAAGAGAGATAACCTTAAGAGCTTATTGGAAAAAAATATCCCGTACAGAGCTGGAGGAGTTTATCAAAACCTATATGACTAAGAATAAAAATTTTTTTAAAAAGTGATTTTTGAACTTTATTTTATAGATAAAAAAATGAGAATAATGATTTTTGAAAAGAAGATAACAGATATTATAGACCAAACCATCAAGCCTAGCTATCGTGGTGGTGAGCCTCAAAATCTACCAGACCTGAATAAAGAAATTAAAAAGCACCTTAAAACTATTAATACCTATATAGGAAATAGTAACTATCGCGACGCTTTTTATATTCGCTAAATGTCTTTTTTTGTCAAGTTACATGAGATAATCGTTAAGTCAAGCTATCTAATTAATACCTTTATCAGTAATACTAATAAGGTACTAGACGTTATTATCTTCTTAGCAGAGGATGAAAAGAGTACCGCTGAGTCTAAAAAGAGGTACTGTTTCCTTTTATCTTAGAACAGATGGTTAAAAATGCAGAACTTTATGAAGATTATTATGATAACAAACTTCCTCAAGCAGGTAGGAAACTTAGTATTACATTACAAAAAAGAGGAAGATTATTTACAAGCAATAGATAAAGTACTTGATAAAAAAATAGAATATCAGGTAGTATAAAGAGATTTTATACAATTGAAAAGATAAAATTGTTATCGCAATTAGGAAAACAAAAAAAGAAGCAGATAAAATCATAGATAAAAATATAGCACATCCTTTTTTTAGAAAGATGAAAGTAGATATGCTTATAGAGAAAAAAAGGATTATAAAGCTGCAAAAGCATGTCTGAAAGAAGGAATTACAGAACTAAAACAGCGATATGGAACAGAAAATATTGTAAGAGAATGGGAAGAACTGTTGTTACAGATAGCTAAAAGAGGAAGGAGACTTTGATACAATGCGGAAATATTACAAGAAATTTGCTTTTTCATGGAGAAGGAGATAGCCAATACTATGATCATTGGAAAAAGCACTTATACCGCTGAAGAATGGGAAAAGGTAATAGGTGAAGAAATAAAGAAACAAGAAACCTACTATAATGAACAAAAAGAAAAGATTGAGTGCTTATAGGAATGTTGCTATCATATCTCCTATTCTTTTTTTCTTATCTACCAAAAAGAAGATATGCACGAAGTTCTATGGGAAAAGATAAAAAAATACAGATATACCTACGATCCTAAATTATCTACATTATCTGAAGAAAAAAATCATGATACTGAAATCATGGACAAACTTTATAAAAGATGTGGTTGCTTATGCAGAAAAATGCCTATTATCGTTCTGAATATAAAAAAAGTAGCTTCGTTTATTCGTAAAAATGATAGAGGATGCACCTGAAGAAAAAGAAAAAAATAAGAAAATTAATAGAAAAAAATTGAAGCAGCGGCATAAGAAAAAGTACTCTTTTTGTACAAATCTTAAATGAAATAATTATAGACTATAAAAATATAATCCTATGGAAAAGCCTCCTTTTTAAGAGTTATGACCATCGCAATGGTTATACTATTGGCTATTTTAGTAGCCTTCTCCCTATGGATGTTCCGTACAGATAGTTCGGGATATGCCATTTTTCTATGTTGTCCCTCAGGTGCTATATCTTTTTCTTTTTGCCTGATGCTAAATCTGTTAGGGATATAATATATATAAGAAAAACCAAACGGGAATTATTATTTGTTCTATTGTTACCTTTCCTTTTTCTTTTTCCTTATTTTTGATACTTCATCATTCTTAAGATTTTGGTTTGGAATCTTTGATATACTGGGACGTATATCGGAAATATCAATGTTATTTTTGGGTATTTATGTATTTATATATCCTAAATTATGGAAGATATTAGCTGCTTCCGGAGTTATTCTTATAGTTTGTACTTTATTATTCCATTATACACCTCTTTTGTTTGCATTATATTATATTCTATTTCCTATTTGGCATAATTAAAAGTATTTACAGCTATGAAAAAGAAATTATTACACTTATTTTTGCCTCTCTTACAGGAATTGCTTTTTGTTGTAGTTTATGCTTTTATAGTTTATGAGATATATACTATAGTTACACAAATGGGAGGTAAGTTCTTAGCAAAGTTTGTTCTTATTCCTTTTTGTCTTGGGAATGTTGGTGTTTTTATAGCTTTCATTATCGTTGGGCTAAAAGAATTTTTTTCTATGGAATAGGGGTGTTTACAGCTTTTTGTACTCTTTTGTACTTTATTCGCCAAATATATGCCAAGAAGTGTTTTTGCAATATTCACGTATCGGGAAGCAAGAAGAAGCACGCCGTTTCCTTTCCTTAGCAGATACGACAAGAGTTACAGCTAATACGAGATTTTCGCTACTTTCCACTAAAGAAGGATATCATATAAAACAATGTTTGCTTAATGAAAATCACGAGTTAGTAGTACTATATACAGAAAAAAACATCAAGTGGAAAATCCTTTCTATATATCAGGGGAACTTGTAGGTGAAGATTCTTTTGAGACACCTCCTTATATGGTTGTGTATGATACAATAGGAAAAGTTAAGTATATTGTCTTCTTGGCACATCCAGAGGAAGAACCAATAGGAGAGTTTTTTTGCTAAAAAGGAAACTATATTATAGATCTTAGTACTTATGAATATGCAAATCATACCTATGACGGATCATTTATTATGCAACCTATGGAATATTTGAAGGGATATGATCCTGCTCATAGAGAAACGAGGGCTCCTATATCTTATTACGAAACATTCCTCTCTGATGAAGGAGAATGTGGAGGATATCCTGCAATAATAGGAATATTTGTAGAGGATGGCCAAGCCTATTACTTTTTTTCCCTCCTACATCAGAAAAGAATACTCAGTACAGAGATGATCAGGATGAAAATATGCTTATAAGTAATCTGTTTTCCATATTGGAAAAAGAGGAAGAAAAGGGAACGTATTCCTTCGAGCGGAAAAATATTCTTCCACAAGATTTTTTTATTATGAGTATCTTACTATGAATGGCTTTTTAGGAATGACCAAGGGGAAAAATTGCGAGGTGACTTATTCTGATATACAATTGTTATTTGACCTTAAAATAGGAAAAAGATACTTTTCACTTTAAGAAAGAAAAAAATATCTAACTATAAAGGATATAACCAACTTAAAACCCCTACTTATTATATAGAAAATGAAGAAGAAACCTTAGAGAAGTACAAAGATATGTTTCTTTATACCAATAAGCATCTATCTTATGCTATTTTTCTATGATGGGGAATATGTTTATATGATAAAATAAATATTTTACAGCTATGAAATCAAAATTATCACATCTGTTTTTTTGCCTCTCTTACAGGAATTATTTTCTTATTAACCTATTTATTAATTATTTATTGGGATTATGAAGTCATCTTTAGAGGAAAAAATATTACTATATGTTTTTTTACGCATGGAATAGGTGTTTTTCGCTTATTATTATTTCCAAAAGAATAGTATAACCAAGCGTTTTATACGTATATTTCCTATTTGTATGCTTGTATTTTTTTCTTTTTCAAACATTCTTATTCGGTATATTCCTATTACAAATACCTTGTTTCATGTAGAGAAATGCCCAAAGAACTTAGAAAATATGATTTGTTGGATAATAAAGAGATATATCAAAGAGGAAAAATAATTTCTCCTATTTCTCAAAGTAAAATACCCGCCGGTCATGAATTTTTTCCTTGATAAAGAAGGTCATCTGTTCATATATTATAAATTTTATGATGATGAAACTACATTTTATATAGATTGTATATTGAAATATGATACCGAAGGAAATCATATGGAAACTTTATATTTGGAAAATTTTGTGAATCAAAAAAAGAGACATCGTGGTAAGAAAAAAATATTTGATAGATATTTATGAAAAATCCTATTCTTCTTATTTGATAGATGGAAATAAGGACTTTCTACCTATGAAAGAGCTAAAGAGAGGAACAACCCTCTGAAAAAGATACGAAAGAACATATATTTGAAGATTCCAATGAAGATTTAATAGCTATTATTCAAAAAGACAGCAAAAAGAGATATAATGGTTATTGTTAAAAAGAAAATAAGTTGTGCTATTTCTATCCACAAGAATTTTATTACCCAAAAATATATAGATTTTTCCTGTTTCAGATGATTTTTAATTTATTTAACGACTTCATAAACCCTCCTGCAGAAAAAAAGGAGTAGCTCCTCAAGAAAGCCCTATAAAAATATATGTATTATCTGAAGAAATATACATCCAATTCAGGACTTCATCTATTTGGAAAAGAGAAATCTTTTCAAGAAGATTGGAGTCGAGGCTATATATTTTTAATTTAATCTTGGACGAACAAGAACTACACCTAAAAACATTCCATCATCAAGATTCTATTCCTTCTCAATATATACCTGATGACATTCGCTATTATGAAAATCAAAATGAAACGCTTGAAATACACAATAACATACGATTATATAGAAATAATTACTTATCTTATTACTTACTCAGCACAGGATATCAATATTATTTAATAAAAAAATAAATTTTAAAGATTATGAAAGAGCATACAGAGCATAAAAAGAGATTTCCCATATTGGTTTGGCTTCCTTTTGTGATATATTATTTTATACAATATAGGATATATATATTTAACATCAAGAACGAAGCAGTTATTACGTTCTTTATTTATATTATGGTAGGAATGATGGCTTGGCTTATCTCGCTTGCCAATATGCTTACCTATGTAAAGAAATATCATTGGTTGGTTATTTTATTATATTGCATTGTTTTTTTGTATATTGTTCAGCATAAATATTTTTAAAATATAACCTTTTACTAATCAAAAAAATAATTATATGAAAAAGAAACTGAATATCAAAAACAGGAATCATTATAAACATAGCACTTACTGTGTTATCTATTGTTTATTTGTTTTTTTATATTATATAGAAAAAAATGGTTTTGAACTTAATTACAATAGTTCAGAATTTTTATTTTTTATATTTATCTTTTTATATTATATATATTCCCTTTTATCATTGGGATCAATCTATTATTCTTTCTATTTTATAGTTTCTTCTATAAATGGGCGAGAATAGGATTAGTTATTACGTTATTAATGGCTGTTTTGTTTTATTTATAAGATAAGATACTATCATTAGTTTATGAAAAAGAAACCAAGTATCTCAGTAGGCATCGTTATAAGTTTGATTCTCTTACTTATCAATTTCTATTACGCTATAATGGCTCACATTACCGATTTGGATTATCTTGATTTTAGTAATTTCAGAGTTTCAATGATGTATTTCTATATGAATCTTATAGCGGTTCCTTTATTGATAGCTTTATTATTCTTTTTATTTTATAGTTTTTTCTACAGATGGGCAAAAGAAAGGACTTTGGATAACAAGTATTTTATTCGCAATGTCAATAATATGGTTTCGGCTATATATCTCTATGTGAAAATCTATTAAAAGTACATAATTCATCTCTTATAAAATAATTTTACACTTATGAAAAAAATAAAAAAACCACGCTTTTGGAAAGTTTTTTTCTTGTTAGTATCTTACTATATGCTTTATATCTTACTATTGTAACCTATGATATTGATACTTATATAAATGAGAAACTATTTCTTGTGCTTATAAGCCCTCTTCTTTTAGTATTGGGGCTTTTTGATTTACTATGCATTTTATTCTGACATAGCAAAAATATATGTTATTTTTTTCTTTATCATAATTGCTATGTTATGTCTTTCTATAATATTTACCTTAGTGATAGGAGTACTTATCTATTTTTTTCTTTCTTTTTATAAATCAGAGAAAAATTAGAAAAATAACCAAAAATAGGACTTTTTATTTCGGGAATTTTTTGCCATTCCATTAATAGCAAGTCTCTTTGGTTATGATGGACTTTATAACTCTATAGTAAAAAAACATTTTCAAATATGACACTTCCTTCTAAATATGAAAAAAATATGTAACACTTAGTGGAAATACCGTTTCTTATGAAGGAAATACGATGAAGATGCTTTCCTGAAGGAGAAAAACAAATTAATAGAATTTGCTTTTTGTCAATCAGAAAAATGAACTTATTATAAGTGATGATGAACCTTTAGGTTATTTATCCAAATATGATACGCAAGGAAACAGAATTGATACATTGAAAAATAGAAAAAGTAGATGGAATAGATAATCTTTTTGATGGATTTTATGGGGATTATTTGATGGATTTCAAAGGAAAACGTTATTGCTCTTGGGCGATAGATGGCAATAAGTCTTTTTCAGTCTATGGAACAGCTTTCTGATTATGAAAAAGAGAATATCATTGATGATGATAAGATGTTAAAAAGGAAAAAGAATGGACTTATTCTCTTACAAAGATGAAAATATTCCTAAAGAAGAAAGCCAAAGACGTGATAAAATCATTCCTCAATATTTCAAAAAAAGAAGGTTCAGGAAGTAATATAGGCTCAGGAATTGGAGGAGGATCAATCTCTTATCGTACCACTTGGGAAGAAGGTATTCTTTTTCCTTTCTATTGAGGTAAATGGAAAAACCTTTCATCTGAAAGAAGGAATGACTATGTTCGATGGAGAAAACCTCTTGGATAATAATACTTCCTACTTTTTCTATCTCAGGAGGAACCTTAGAACAATACGAAAACTATCTGGTATATACCCATCCTAAGTGGGATTATGCTTTATTCGTTTATAAAAAAATTATTTTTTTCTCGACGACTTACAGGTTATTTATCATCAAAAAAATAAAAAAAGAATAGCTGTAAAAAAAGAATATTTCACCTATGAATCACGAAAAACACCTTATACCGATGATACTATTGTTGCTTTTAGCTACTGCCACAGGTGTGGGAGCTATTGCCGTCATTCGCCTGTCAGGAAAAGAAGCGATTACACTCTCTGACAAAATATTCAAAAACACTAAGTGGAAAAACCTTTATCCGAGGCGCCTTCTCATACCGTCCATTTGGGGAACTATCAAAAGTGAAGACCAAGTGATAGATGAGTGTTTGGCAACGATTTTCAAGGAAAGAAATCCTATACAGGTGAACCAGTGGTAGAGTTCTCCTGTCATGGTAGTCCTTATATCATTCAGGAAGTGATCAAACTATGTTTGTCTCATGGAGCAAGACTGGCCGAAGCAGGAGAATTTACCAAGCGCGCTTTTTCTCAATGGAAAATTAGCTCTTAACCAAGCCGAAGCGGTGGCTGACCTGATTGCCTCGGATAGTCAGGCCGCTCACCAAATAGCCCTGCAACAAATGCGCGGAGGTTTTACCTCCGAGATAGAAGGACTTAGACAAGAATTGCTTAACTTTGCCTCGCTGATAGAATTGGAATTAGATTTTTTTCAGAGGAAGATGTTGCCTTTGCCGATAGACGTCAATTGGAACAACTTTTGCAAAGAATAAAAACAACTCTGCAAAGACTTGTGCAATCTTTCTCCGCAGGCAATGCGATCAAGAATGGGATACCTGTTGCTATTGTAGGCAAAACCCAATGCAGGCAAATCAACTCTGCTTAATACGCTGCTCAATGAAGAGCGCGCCATAGTGTCGGACATTGCAGGGACAACACGCGACACCATAGAAGAAACACTCCATATAGCAGGAGTTACTTTCCGCTTTATAGATACCGCAGGAATCCGTGATACACAAGATAAAAATAGAAGCAATTGGGGTAGAAAAGGCCAAGGAAAAAGATAAAAAGGCACAAATCGTACTCTATTTGTATAACGAAAAAAAGAGAATACTACCGATGAAGTAGTCCAATTTGTACAAGAGAATTACCGAAAAAGGATTAAAAAAATATTACTTTTACATAACAAAACAGATAATGAATATATAGGTCTGTCTGATTTTTGATAAAGAAATAGAAGAAAAAAACTAAACCATAAAGAACAAAAATATGATTATGGTCAGCTAAGAATCTCGGCTAAAGAAAAAAATCAATATAGAAGCACTCAAAGAGATCCTTTCTTTCTATGCCAAAGAACTCACCACAACAGAAAGTGCTACCATTATTACCAATATTCGTCATCTGGAAGCGCTTCAGCAAACCCTTATAGCTCTTGATAGGGTAGAGGAAGGACTTGCTACACAGCTCTCAGGAGATTTGTTGGCTATAGATATACGAGAGATGCTCTATCACTTAGGCAGTATCACAGGAGCGGTGAGCAATGACGAGGTCTTGGGGAAATATATTTTCACGATTCTGCATAGGAAAGTAATATAAGAAAGGCAAATAGTGATTATTTATTTGAGTTTCTAAAAAAACGCTTAAATCAATGTTTTAAAAACAATGAACGACTTCGATCAATATATAAAAGAAACAGAACCCCATCGACGTGAAAAAAAGGTGTGGCGTGGCAGACAGCTATTGGCTTGCAAGCGGTAGATGGATTGAAACCCTCGGATTATCTTGTGCAAACGGCAAAGCAGCACATCGAGGGGGATATTACTATACAGGAGGCTAAGCACCTCATTGATAGTTACTATCAGTCCAAGGCGATACGCCAAGAGCAGGAGAAGAACGCACAGAGGAAGCCGACAAAGTTTCGGCACGCATCACCGAATTGCTTACAGAATCAGCTTTTAGCTTTTTCCCCAGTGGCATATATAGGTATTCATCGCAAGTTGTTCACCGGTATTTACAAGTTTGCAGGCCAATTGCGCGACTACAATATCACCAAAAAAAGAGTGGGTACTCGGTGGAGAAACGGTTCTCTATGCTAGTGCACACCATTTGCGCGAGACTTTAGACTATGATTTCGAGCAGGAAAAACGTTTTTTTCTTATCAAGGCTTGCCTGTAGAGGAAGCGATTAAACATATAGCCAAATTTGTGTCAGGACTCTGGCAAATACATCCTTTTGGTGAAGGAAATACGCGTACAACAGCGGTTTTTACGATTCAATATTTGCGTACCTTTGGCTTTGCGATGAGCAATGAAGCCTTCGCCTACCATTCTTGGTATTTTTCGTAACGCCTTAGTCCGTGCCAATTACAACAACCTTGCTAAAGGGATAACAGCAACTACCGAATATATAGAACGTTTCTTTAGAAATCTACTTTTAGGCGAAGATAACGAGCTTAAAAACCGGTATTTATTAGTAGGTGAAGAATTTCAAAGTGCAAAGAACAAATTCCAAAGGGCAAAATTTGCACTTTGAATTGCACTTTGGAGGAAATGGCAGTATTACAATACTTACAACAGAATCCTACCGCTACTCAAAAGATTATTGCCGAGTATATAGGAAAATCAGAACGTACCGTAAAGACTATTACGGCAAATCTGGTAGAAAAAGGACTTATCGAACGCAAAAAAAATGGTAAGCGAAAAGGCTTTTTGGGAAGTAAAAACAAACAATTAATTTTCATAAAATAAATATTATGATGACATCAACTTACAATTTCGATCTTTTTAAAAAAATGTTTAAACCTATTTTTTTAGAAAAGATAGAAACCCTTGGTGGTAATATAGACCCTTTAACAATAGGAGAACCAGCTACCGAAGAGGAAATCAAAGCAGTAGAGGAGCAATTAGGCTATATATTGCCTTCGCATTTCCGTGAAGTACTCTTGGAAAGCACCGCCCATTTGGATTTTTTTATTGGGATATCAACGACATTACAGACGAGGGGGACATTTCTCACCTGATAAATTAGTTGAAATCTTTCGTGGACAGTTGCTTTTTGGATTGGATTTGCTTTTTGGACTATGAGGACGACCGTAAAGGTTGGGTAAAAGAGGTATATCCCGATTACAATAATGAATATGATCGTGTTTGGCATAATAAAATGTCCTTTCACCAAGTAGGCAACGGCGATTATATTGCGATTGAGTTAGAACCAGAGAATTATGGTAAGGTTGTGTATCTCAGTCACGATGGCAGTGAGAACCATGGACTCTATATAGGCAGTAACTTTAAAGAATTTCTGATGAACTACGCTGCTATTGGCTGCATAGGAGGAGAGGATTGGCAATGGGAACCTTTTTTATACCGAAGGCAAAGGGATAGACCCAACCTCAGAGAACGCTCAAGCTTGGTATAAGGTATTGGGGATAAACCCAAAGGAGTTGGGGTAAAACAGAAAGCAATTTATAGCTGAGGCTATGAAGGTATTGGGTTATGTGAACCGCTTTAGTCGCGGCGTATATAGGGTACAGAAAGAATTGGAAGAGAATGGCAATGGAAAGGCTTCTTTTGATTTTTCACTTATTACCGCTTTCAGAGTTGTAGAACCAATTTCTACAACCTACTTTTGAAGAAGGTTTTTGGAGAAGAAGAATCTGACAATAAATTAGGAGAATCTACCGATAAAACACCCAATAAACTACCTAATAAATTGGAGGGACTACCCAATAAAAACACTTAATAAATCGGAAGAAACACCTAATAAATCTGAGGAACTACCCAATAAAACATCCAATAAAAAGGAAGAACTACCCAATAAATCAGGGGAAACACCCAATAAATTTGAGGAACTACCTGATAAATCAGAGAGACTACCCAATAAATCGGGAGGGACTACCCAAGAAACTACCCAAGAAAGAATTTTAGTAGCTATTCAAGCAAAGCCAGAAGTTACTCAAAAGGAGTTAGCTCAAACTATAGGTATTACTCTTGATGGCATTAAATACCATATTAAGAATATGACTAAATTGGGGATTATCAAGCATGAAGGTTCTACAAAAGTCAGGTAAGTGGATTATAATCAATAATTAAAACATTACAATTATGTCCATAGAGCAAAAAGACAAAGAACAAATGGAGCGACTCATTGCTTCTGAAAAGTATCAGCGGATATTAGATAAGCTTTGCGATATTATAGATATGGTATTCGAGGAAGAAATGCCCAGCTTTACCGTGCTGAATTACACGTATAAAGCACTGAAAAAAATGCAGGCGTTACCTTGAGGAAATCGCCCCAGTAGCGTTGGCGGACGATCACTTCTTGAACTTTACCATTCTCAAGATGGATTATATCAAGAGTGAGAAAACGATGCACTTTAGCAAGGACTTCCTCATCCGTAATATGATAGAATTTTACTTGCAAAAAGACCGATCCGAAAGCATTATCTGATTATCTGAAGAAAGCAGGGCTAAAAAGGCAAGTATGCGACCTCGCTAAAAAATGGTTCATAGAGGCTACTGATACGGAGCTTGTCGCCGCTGTTTCCTCTTCTCTCAAAGAACTCAAGCAGAAAAAGAGAAAAAAACAGAGGATACAAGCTCACAAACGGCTACCCCTGAAGATTGGGAGCGACTTTCGGCGGTATATCCCAAGCTTACCAAGCAGGTGCTGAAAGATTTTTGATGAATATAATGTGGTTACCGCAGGCATTCCCTTAGCCGAGATTACCCAAAAGAGCCAAGACTTGGGTGTTGCTTTCTCTGAGGAACTTACTTTGTTCTTCCAGCATATAGGGGAACTTAGGTTGGAGGGGTAGAAATCCGCTTTGCTGACTTATATACCGATGCATTCAATGGCAAAGACTATTTAGTCCTTGGGGAGTTTTGGAAATACGGCGATGGCGACAAACTGCTCTATGCTCCTGACAATCAGCAGATACTTTGCTTTGCCCACGAATACGCCAAACCTAAGGTCATCAAACAAGCCGATACAATGACCGAATTTGTAGAAAAGAAATTAGTAACTTATTTAAAATCATAGTAAAATCAAGGAAATATTATGGGCATCGTACTCCGACAATCGTTTAAGAATGTAGTGGCTACCTATTTGGGGTTTGCCATAGGGGCGTTGAACACTCTTTTCTTATTTACCTATTTCCTTTCCAAAGCACAATATGGCTTGGTAAGCTATGTTACTTCCACTGCTACGATTCTCTCTCCACTCATAGCCTTTGGGGTGTCCAACACTTGGGTACGCTATTACTCCGCTTACACCGATAGGCAGGAACAAGGCAAACTCAACCTGATGCTTTGCCTTTTGCCACTACTAGTGATTCTCCCTGCTACGCTTTTGGGGAGTATGGCATATGAGCAAATCACACAATGGTTATCGGCAAAGAATGCAGAAGTGCGTCCGTATGTGTGGCTTATCTTCCTTACAGCAGTGGCTATGGCTTATTTTTGAGATAGCTTACGCGTGGATGCGGGTACAACTCAAAACGGTCTTTGGCAATTTCCTCAAGGAGGTATTCCATAGGGTAGGGGTGATGCTTCTATTAGTAGCCGTTTACTTTGGTGTTATTGATTTTCATCAGCTAATGTGGGGGTGTTTTTGGGTGTATGCCCTGCGTATGTTCTTGATGTTTATTTCGCTTTTTTTATGTACGCCGACCTACCTTTGTTTGGGGGGCTACCACAGGGTAAAAAGGAAGTCTTTTTGTATAGTCTTTTTGTGATTTTTATCAGGCTCGGTAGCTTCTGTATTGATGGACATAGATAAGTTTATGCTCAACCAATATTTGCCGATTAGTGAGATTGCGGTGTACAATGTAGCTATTTTTACCGCCACAGTGATTGCTATTCCTTACCGCAGTATGTACCAGATCGTAAGTCCCCTCACGGCACAGTTTATGAACCAACAAAAGCCTCAAGAGCTTGCAGACCTCTATAAGCGCAGTACGGTAAATACTTACTTTGTGAGTATGGTCATTTGTGTGCTTATTGTAGTGAATGCCCAGCAGTGTTACGCCCTCTTGCCTGATAAGGATTACAGCACAGGGCTTTGGGTGCTTATTATCATATCCGTAGTAAAGCTCTCTGATGCCTTAGTAGGGTTTAGTAATGCCGTATTGCTCAATTCTCCTTACTATCGCACAGTGCTATTTTTTGGGCGTTTTTCTTGGTCATAGGAGCCGTTCTGATGAATAGGTGGCTGATTCCCCTTTATGGTATCAAAGGAGCGGGCGTAGCGACCCTGATTGCTTTTAGTTCGTATAACTTGCTCAAGTCGGTTTTTCGTGTATCGCAAGTATGGCTTTACAACCTTTTTATAAAAGAAACGTTACAGACTACTCTCTTTGGTTTGGTAGTGATAGGATGCTTTTTTTCTTTTGGGATTTTTCGTTTCACCCGCTGGTGAATATTGGACTAAAAATCATTGCTGGTAGGGGCAATGAGTGTGTTTTTCTCCTTAAATATAAAGTGTCAGAAGAGTTGACGAGACTGATTAATAAATTTAGAAATTGACAAAAAAAGCTTTAATATTACTCACTCATCATATCCCTATTCCTGCTGATATTTTTAGCTATTATTGATGTAGTGGAAGACCCTCATATTCGTAGATTACAGGCTTCGTTACGCAGAGTGTAAAATAAAAAAATTTTTTTCTAATTATTTTTGAAGTTTCTTTTGTAAAAATACGCAAATTATTACTACCTTTGCGGAAAAACCATATTATTATGAACGAAAAAGAAATATCAAGCAAAAAAATTAATTTGTTTATAGGTTCCATAGGAGCCTTTATAGGAGTGGCGGTATTTGTAGCCTATATTCCTCAAATTATGGCCAACTTAGAGGGTCACAAAGCACAACCTTGGCAACCTTTGTTTGCAGCAGGGGTCTTGTCTTATCTGGGTGGTGTATGGCTGGACAAAAGAGCCTAAGCCAGATTATATTCTCATTATTCCCAATTTGGTAGGGGTAGTTTTAGGATTCTTAACTTTTATTACTTCGCTTTAAAAGCTACTTGTATGTTTTTTTGCTTTGTCCTTAAAAAGCAAAAACGATCACTAATCCCTACTTTGGAATAATTTTTTTGTATCTTTTGCCTTACAAAATAAAAATCTTATGTCTATGACCTTTACCATTAATGAGAGCCATCCACAAGCCACTGCCCTTGTGGAACTTCTTAAAACATTCAGTTTTGTTTCCTTTTAAGGAGACCAAAACAAAGACAAAAAAAGACTGCTACAAAGGAAAAAAATCAGCTCTTGTAGAGCCTGCTTTCGAAGAAGAAAGCCCTGAAGATTATGAATTTATTATGGCACTTTCTAAAGAAAACCAATAGAAATGTAGCTCACCGTCTGGCTAAGGAAAAATATACTATTGTAGAGGATATTGACGAAGATGATTATCCTTTTATTGCTATGTACTTTCAGTACAAGCATAGAATTTGGTCAAGAGACAAACAACTTATTTTGGGGCTGACAGAAAAAGGTTTTGGGCATTTTTATTTCTACAGATGAGATAAGAGGACATCTCTACAAGAAAAAAATTGATTATCGAATAACAAAAAAAGGCTGTCCTTTTCAGGCAGCCTTTTATTCTGTTAAGTGCTTGATTAGCTTTCTAGTGGCACACGCTCGTCAAGGAGTTTGATAGCGAAAGGCTCTTCTTTAGTTACGAACTCGAACATATCAAGTATATCATGTACAAGGCGTTCTTCTTCCAATTGTTCGTTAACGAACCATTGTAGGAAACTTTCACTAGCGAAATCATTTTCATGACGTGCTACCTTTACGATGTTGTTGATAGAGTCGGTAACAGCGATTTCGTGCTCTAGAGTTTTTCAAATACATCCTTAAGACTCTTGTATTCTTGTTGGATGTTGGTCACTTCAGGAGAGCGCTCTTACACCGTTTTTCGTTCAAGAAGTTAAATATTCTGAGCATATGGCCACGTTCTTCGTCAGCATGGTTAAGGAAGAAAGCAGCGCTTCTCTTATAACCATGATCATCACACCAAGAAGACATAGCCAAATAAGTGGCACTTGCATGGGCTTCCATAGCTATCTGTGCCTGAAGTAACTCTGTTACTTTACTGTGCAAACTAGTTGCTTTTTCTTGTTTTGAGACATATAATGCTTTTTTTAATTCGGTGCAAAAATATTATTTTTTTCGATATATACATCATCATACTATAAAAAAATTGATAAACTCAAAATAAATTCCTATCTTTTGCCACTTATAGTGAATAGTGATCAGCGAATAGTGATTAGTAGCTAAGTCGCTGATAACCAAATACTAAACACTAACTACTAATCACTAAAAACTATCCCTATGTATCTTATTATTTTTAACCTATCAGAAAGACCTCAGTGAGGTTGAAAACACTTAGAGGCACATCGCGCTTACTTAGATAAGCATTATGCTTCAGGGTATTTTGTAGCATCGGGAGCGCAAGTACCTGCACAGGGAGGGGTGATTTTGTGTAAGGCAAGCAATAGGGGGAGAGGTAGAGGAATCATTGCCCAAGATCCGTTCTATGAGCACCAAATAGCTACCTATCAAATCATTGAATTTACCCCTACCAAATACTCAGAGGCATTTGGCAAGGTATTCTCTTAAATACTAAAATCTTATAATCCTTCGAACTCAAAACTCAAAAATTAAAAACTCAAAACTCAAATGATGGACTGGCAACACCTACTATCCTTGCGCAAACAAGGAGATACTAAGACTCGCTCACGTGAGGAGGAAGACCCTACACGGCTAAGCTATGATGTGGATTACGACCGTATAGTCTTCTCTGGAGCTTTCCGTAGCTTGCAGGACAAGACACAGGTCATTCCCCTCTCAGGCTCAGGCTTTGTACATACACGCTTGACCCATAGTATGGAGGTCTCCGTGGTAGGGCGTTCGTTAGGGCGAGCCATAGGAGCCAAGGTACTCCAGAAGTATCCTCACTTGCAAGCGCTGGGCTACCAGATGAATGACTTTGGTACCATTGTCGCCTCGGCTGCTTTGGCGCACGATATAGGTAATCCGCCTTTTGGGCATAGTGGTGAGAAGGCTATAGGTGATTTCTTTCGCTATCACGAGGGGAGCGTACTCAAAGAACAGCTCTCCGAGCGGGAATATGCCGACCTATGTAGTTTTGAAGGCAATGCCAATGGCTTTTAAGATTCTGACCGAAAGCCGCGCAGGAGTACAGGGAGGCTTGCGCCTTACTTATGCTACTTTGGGTACCTTTATCAAAATATCCTAAGGAATCCTTACCGATAAAACCCACTGGGGCAGTATATGATAAGAAGTATAATATCTTCCAGTCGGACAAGGCATTTTTCCATGAGGTTGCCCAAGAGCTTTCGCTCTTACCTATAGGCGAGGGAGACCAAGCGCGCTATGTACGACACCCCTTGGCTTTCTTGGTAGAGGCAGCTGATGATATTTGCTATACGCTCATTGATTTTGAGGACGGTATCAACTTGGGTTGGATTCCCGAAGACAATGCCTTGGAGTACCTTATACAACTGATACGAGGGAGCAAAATAAAGCCTGAGAATATCACCCAAAAGTACTACCAACTTACCCATAAGCAAGATAGAGTAGCTTACCTTAGAGCACTTTCCATAGGTACGCTGATAGGGAGACGGTTGCCCTCTTTGAGGAAAACGAAGAAAAAGCTGCTCAGGGGGAGTTGACCTCCTCACTTTTGGAGCAAAGCAAGTATAAGAACCAAATCAAGGATATTATAGACCTGAGTGTAGGCAATATCTACCAGTCGCCACAGGTTGTAGAGAAGGAGTTGGCCGGGTACGCAATTCTCCAGCATCTGCTTAGGGGTATATTTTACAGCTGTCTATCACAAGTGGCATGGGACGACTTCCTCCTATGACCATATTATACTCAAGACCATTCCTGCACGTTACTTACAGGAACAGGACAGCCTCTATGAGCAGATATTGGCCATTACCTGCTATGTAGCCAGCCTTACCGATACACAGACGACGAAGCTACACTCTAAACTTAATGGAATCCTTTAAGCGAAGAATTAAAAATGAATAGTGAAAAACGGCTATTCACTTTTCACTCTTCACTATTAACTAATTAAAGATGAAAGATTTACGTATTATATTTATGGGGACGCCTGATTTTTGCTACGGGGGTACTCCAGCGCATGGTAGAAGCGGGCTTACAGGTAGTAGCCGTAGTAACGGTAGCCGATAAGCCTGCCGGGCGTGGACAGAGGCTACAAGAGTCATCTGTCAAGAAGTATGCCCTTTCTCAGCAGATTCCTGTATTGCAACCTATTTCCCTTCGCGATGAGGGCTTTTTTAGCTCAGCTGAAGGCCTTCCAAAGCCGATGTACAGGTGGTAGTGGCTTTCCGTATGCTTCCTAAGGTAGTTTGGCAGATGCCCCGAAAGGGTACTTTCAACCTACACGCTTCTTTACTTCCGATTATAGAGGGGCAGCCCCTATCAACTGGGCGATTATTGGTGGAGAGGCGACCACAGGGGTAACCACTTTCCTTATAGATGAGCAGATAGATACAGGGGCAATCCTCCTTAGGAAGAAAGTAGCTATTGCTCCCCAGAGAAACGGCGGGTACACTCCATGACAAACTCATGACAGTAGGGGCAGACCTGGTAGTGGAGACCCTCGCTCTGATTGCTTCAGATAAGGCAGTTCCACAGTCACAGCCAAAACAAGTGGTAGAAAAAAATCAGCCCCTAAGATACACAAGGAGACTTCCCACATACCTTGGGAGCAATCCCTTGCCCAGATAGACAGGTTTTGTACGTGGTATGTCGCCTTACCCAACAGCATGGGCACAGCTTCATCATGAGGGAGAGACGTATGCGGTCAAGATATATGAAGCCACTCCACAGGAGGCTACCCATAACCTACCTATAGGGCGTGTTCTCTTAGAAGATAAGCAGATAAAAGTAGCTGTACAAGGCGGCTTTCTCAAGATAGAAAGTTTGCAATTTCCTTCAAAAACGCATGAGTGCTCGTGAGTTTCTCAATGGTTTTCACTTTGCAGAGGGCGATTTTTTTGCTTGATTATTTAGGTCATTTTTCTCATAAAAATAAAGTAAGGGCTAAAGGAAACGATAAAGTTTTTCATTTTTCAATGAATTCTCGTCTTAAATGGTTGGTTATCTCAATAAAAACCTTACTTTTTGTACTGTATTTAACGATTTAAGTATTTATTTTATGAACAAGACAGAACTCATCGACGCAATTGCACAAGAGGCTGGACTTTTCAAAAGCCGATGCAAAAAGGCCTTAGAAGCTTTTTTTAGCAACTGTAGAAAAGACCTTGAAAAAGGAGATAAGATCTCCTTGGTAGGATTTGGTTCATGGTCAGTATCTGAAAAAGGCTGCCCGTGAAGGAAGAAATCCACAGACAGAGAAAACTATCAGTATCCCTGCTAAAAAAAGTAGTAAAGTTCAAACCTGGAACTGAACTCTCTAATGCTGTAAACTAATTTAAAAATAGTTTTGTAAAACAAAAGGCAGTCCCCAAAGGGACGGCCTTTTTCTTATTTAATTAACGGGAGTTCAGCAAGTAAGTTAAAATGAGTCTGTTCTATATAAAAACAATTTTTTTCTATTGAAATATCCCGAAAAATTAGTAACTTTGAGCCTTGAAAGCATGTATGTTTTTGAATATTAAAAATGAAAGATATCACCTTTGAGAATCCCCAATTTTTTTGGCTTTTTCTTACTCTTTTCCGCTGCTGATTCTTTGGCAGTGGCTTAGCAGAAAAGAAGGAAATGCCGTCTGTACTTTTTCTCTTCTCTGCAAGGGGTTACCCCTTGCGTACATGGCGAGTTAGGTTACGACCACTCTTGTATGTACTGCGAGGCTTGGCACTGGCTGCACTTATTGTAGCTTTGGCGCGCCCACGCTCTTCCTCAGAAATTACCAAGACGAAAACTACCGAAGGGATTGATATAATCCTTTCTATAGATATGTCTTCCAGTATGCTTGCCAAAGACCTCAAACCCAATAGGATAGAAGCGCTCAAGCGGGTGGCATCTCAGTTTATAGAGCAGCGCATGTCCGACCGTATAGGGATTGTCGTCTATTCTGGGGAGAGCTATACCAAGGTACCTGCTACCACGGATAAGTCGGTTGTGCTTCAGGCACTTAAGGACATCAAGCAGGGAGAAATAGAGGATGGTACTGCCATAGGTATGGGATTGGGGACGGCCATTAACCGCCTTAAAGATAGCAAGACCAAGAGTAAGGTAATTATTCTAATGACGGATGGGGTAAATAATACGGGGGTAATAGACCCACTTAGTGCGGCCGAACTGGCCAAAGAATATGGTATACGTGTCTATACCATTGGGATAGAGTACCAACGGTAAAGCACTTTCGCCTGTGGCCTATAACCCTCGACGGCTCTTTGCAGTACGATATGGTGCCTGTGGAGATAGACGAGAAGCTCCTCACTCAGATAGCACAAACCACAGGCGGACAGTATTTTTAGAGCAACGGATAACCAGAAGTTGGCACAAATATACACTGAAATAGATAAGTTAGAAAAAAATCAAAAGATAGAAGAACTCAAGTACTACCAACATCAGGAGAATTTCCGCTTATGGGCACTCTTAGCCTTGGTTTTCTTGGCTGCTGAGTTCGGATTACGACACACAGTTTTTAGAAGTTTTTGTATGATACACCTCGAAGAAAAAAATATTTTTACCTATTGCTCTTGCTTCCTCTTTTTACCTTACTCTATGTAGGGGTACAGCTATGGAGGGCAAGAGCCGTAAAAGCGTTTTGCAGAGAAGCCCACTTTTTCCCGTTTGGCTTCGGAGACTTCACACTTCAAGCCTTGGGTAAAGTTTGTTTTCTTTATCCTTGTATTCACTTTTTATTGTCATAGGGCTTGTCAATCCCAAAAGTAGGGACAAAACTGGAGACCGTAAAGCGAGAAGGAGTGGACATTGTTTTTGCCATAGACGTCTCCAAGAGTATGTTGGCTGAGGATGTGAAGCCAAAACCGCATAGAAAAAGCCAAGCATATTATCTCCCAAGTTATAGAACAATTACAAGGGGATAGGGTTGCCTTTGTGCCCCTATGCTGCACAGGCTTACCCGCAACTGCCACTGACATCGGACTACTCGGCTGCTAAGATATTCCTTCAAGGGATTAATACCGATATGCTTTCCTCTCAGGGAACGGCCATAAGGGAGGCTATACAGACGGCCGTAGATTACTTTAAGGACTCTGGACAGGCTTCCAAAATACTTGTGATCCTCCGATGGGGAAGACCACGAGCAGGGGGTAGGGGATTTGCTGCAAGAGATCAATGATAAGGGAATCCGTATCTTTACCATTGGATTGGGAACCGCTCAAGGAGCGACCATTCCAATTACTGAAAATGGGCAGACCTTCCCCAAAAAGAGACAAAGATGGGCAGGTGGTCATTGCAAACTTAACCAACCTCTATTGGAGGAAATAGCACAAGGGGCATCGGGTAAGTATTTTGACGGTACCAATACACGTGAGGTGTTGGATAATATAAAAAAAGGCCTTGGACAACATAGAGAAAAAAACGAATATGAGTCTCAGGTTTTTCCGATTACAAAGACCAATTCCAGTGGTTTTTAGCTATAGCCTTTGTGTTGTTGGTCATTGATATCTTTATCTCTTACAAGAAAACTTCTTGGGTAAGAGCACTGAATCTTTTCGAGAAAAAGAAAAAGAGTGAAAAAGTGAACAATGAATAGTGAAAAAGTGAATCATTATTAGTAATGCGAATCAATAGCTAAAAATCCTATAGTCCTTAGATTTTATAATACTAAAACTCAAAACTAATTGTAATGAAAAGAAAGAAAAAAACTCTTTATCTTCTTAGCCATAGTGCTCGTGGGAGTGGTAGCCTTCCTTTGGCTTAACAGCTCCAAAGCACAGGTGGAAATGCCTTCTGTAAGTATAGCCAACAGAGACATCAAGGAAGAAATCTATATTCCTGGCAATGTGTATCCTGTCAAGGAAATAGAACTCAAGTCGCAGCTCTCAGGGTCTTGGACAAAATCTTTGTCAAGATAGGCGATGTAGTGCAAGAGGGGTCTCCAGTGGCTTCTATCAGCCTTGTACCCAGTACCTTAGAGCTGGAACGCTTGGAGAACAATGTCAAAATGGCTCAGATAAACTTTGATGCAGCCAAGCTGTCCTATGAGCGCTCTAAGAAACTCTATCAGGCACAGACTATTTCCCAAGCTAATATGGAAACCGCAGAAAGAGAATACGGTACGGCCAAGGAACAACTCCTATCGGCTCAGAACCAATTGGCAATCCAGAAAACAGGCAAGGTGATCGGAAAGAGTGAGACCTCCAATATTGTAAAATCCAGTATTTCAGGTACGGTCATAGACCTACCCTTGCAAGAAAGGAGCTTCAGTGATTGAGCGTAACACTCTCAATTCAGGGATTACCGTAGCGATCTTGGCCAAGATGGGAGAGTTTGTTTTTCGTACTCAGCTGGCCGAACAGTACTTGGAGAATATACACTTAGGGGATAGTATCTCTTTGGCTTTCAATGCGTATAAAGACCTTAAGGCTACGGCCAAAATCACCAAAAATATCCTCCAAAGGTACCTTGGAGAATGGGATTATGAAATACACCTTGGAGGCGGAATTTCCTGTAAATGCACAGATGCCTGTGATTCGCTCTGGCTATTCTGCAACCGCTGAAATTATCCTCAATAGCAAGAAGAATGTACCATCTATCGAGGAAAAATATATTGGTTATAAGAATGATTCTACCTATGTATGGGTGAAAAATGGGGCAACATTGGAGAAAAAGTATATAGAACTGGGAATTTCCGATGGAAAATATACTGAAGTTACCAAAGGACTAACCACTAACGATAAAAATAGTGCAGAATGATTCAGCTCAATGATATTAAAAAGGCCTATCATACCGAATATGACACCCTACAGGTGCTCAAAGGGATTAATCTCACAGTAGAGTGCGGTGAGATGGTTTTCTATCATGGGGGCATCGGGTTCGGGCAAATCAACCCTGATGAATATCATAGGCCCTATTGGATACTTACGATAGTGGTACGTATTACTTTGATGGTCAGGATATGAGTCTTTTTGGATAGTGTAGAGCGCTCGGCCTATCGCAGCCGAAATATAGGCTTTGTATTCCAAGCGGCTAATCTGATTGCCTATAAGAATGTGGTGGAGAATGTAGCCCTGCCGCTCTTCTACCAGCATGTCCCTAAGAAGGAGCGGGAGGAGCGTGCCGTGGAAAAGCTCGAACCCTTAGGCATAGCCTCTTGGGCAAAAGCACTATCCTAATGAGCTTTCAGGTGGACAGAAACAGCGTGTGGCCATAGCCCGCGCACTGATTGCCAATGCGCCCTTGTTACTGGCCGATGAGCCTACAGGACAATTGGACTCCAAGACAACCGCTGAGGTGATGCAGATCTTCAAAGAGGTGAATGCCAAGGGCACAACTATCGTTATTGTAACCCATGAGGAGGACATCGCCGCCCAGACACAGCGCATCATACGCATCGTAGATGGACTTATACAATAATGTTTAATGATTAATGCCGATAATGATTAATGGCATTAATCATTAAACATTAATCATATATATTAGGGTTTTTCAATTAAAAAGACGTATCTTTGCAAAAGGTTTTTTTGAAAGCAATTGTAATGAATAATATACAAATAAAAAGATTTTTGTACGAGACATTCTTGATTTTTCCTAAGAAAGGAGTAGTCTTCAAGGATATAACCCCTATACTATCCAGTGCTGAGGCAACCGAGGCTGTATTGCAACAGCTCTTAGCCCCTCTCAAAAATGAGCGAATAGACAAAGTGGCTGCCATAGAGAGTCGTGGTTTCTTTTTTGGAATCCTCTTGGCGCATGCGCTTAAGGTAGGGTTTGTACCTATCAGAAAACCAGGTAAGCTCCGGGACAGGGTTATGAGGCGAACACTATGACCTAGAGTATGGTAACAGTAGCTTAGAGATCCATACCGATGCGATTGCTAAGGGCGAGCGCGTGCTTTTTGCATGACGATGTGTTGGCCACAGGCGGTACTGCACAGGCGGCGACCAAGCTCATAGAGCACTTAGGTGGGAGAAATTGTACAATGTACTTTCCTTATGGAATTGGACTTTCTTCACGGACGAGAAAAGTTGAAAAAAATATAGTATAAATAGTATTCTAAATTATTAATTATGACAAAAAAAATACTTTCAGTACTTGTGCTCATGGGAGCAGGACAGCTCTTTGCACAGGACAACTTGATCAATGCCTTGGCAAACAATCAAGGAAAAGATGTACAAAAAGTACTACCAGATTAAGCCTATCTTTGCCTTAGGGGTAACCGATGTCAAAGACCAAGGACATAGTGGTACTTGTTGGAGCTATACAGGAGCTTCTTTCTTAGAGTCAGAAATGATGAAAAAAAGAAAAAAACAACCTGTGGATTTGTCAGAAATCTATACAGCTCGTAAGGTGTATTTGGAAAAAGCTATTAACTACTTGCGTATGCATGGTGCTCTTACTTGGGGAGATGGTGGCGAATTGCATGATATTATCAATATCTATCGTAAGTATGGAGCTGTTCCACAGTCTGTCTATACAGGTTTAATTAACGGTGCTACTGTTAATAACTTTAAAGAAATGCAAAAAGACCTAGAGGGATTACCTTAAAGGGAATTGTAGAGAGCGAAAAAGTGCCAGCTGACTGGAAGCAAGTATTTGAACAAAAAAATGGATACTTACTTAGGAGCTGTGCCTAAAAACCTTCATGTACAATGGCAAGATGTACGATCCAAAAATCTTTTGCCAAAGAGGTAGTAGGCTTAGAGGACGAAAAATATATAGAAATGCTTTCGGTAGAACACAAGCCCTAAATATCAAAATGTTCTTATGGCAGTGCCAGATAACTGGAGCTATGATTATGCTTTCAATGTAAATATGGAGGATATCATCCGCACTATAGATTATGCACTCAGCAAAGGCTATACCGTAGGTTGGGGGGCTGATGTGTCTGAGAAATACTTCAGCTGGAAGAATGGATTGGCCTTGGTACCTGAAAAAGGATTACAAAGACCTTACAGAGGCAGAACAAAAAGATTATTTCCATGTATACTGGAATGAAAAAGAAATCACACCAGCTTTGCGCCAACAAGGTTTTGATAACTACGAAACTACCGATGACCATGCCATGCACATCGTAGGTCTAGCCAAAGATCAAAAAGGTAGAGAGTACTATATTGTAAAGAACTCTTGGGGAGCTGATAATGATAACAAAGGGTATCTATACGTATCTAAGAACTATGTACGTTACAAAACTATGTCTATCTTAGTCAACCAAAAAAAGGAACCCCTAAGGACTTGCTTAAAAAAATACAAAAAGGCGGGGTATGTAAGTTAGTACCCGATACTTAGCATCAAAAATTACTATATAATGATAAAAAGATTTTTTTCTGTCTTGGTACTTCTTAGTGCAGGACAGGCCTTTGCGCAAGAGAATTTGATTAATGCATTGGCCAACAATAAGGGCAAAGACATACAGAAGTATTACCAAATTACTCCTGTTTTTGGCCTTGGATGCTACCAATGTAAAAAAACCAAGGTTGGAGTGGTACTTGCTGGAGCTATGCAGGTTCGTCTTTCTTGGAATCTGAAGCCTTGAAAAAGAAGAAAAAGCCTGTAGACTTGGCCGAGATCTACACCGCGCGTAAGATCTATTTGGACAAAGCTATCAATTATGTGCGTATGCAAGGTGCACTTAACTGGGGTGATGGTGGCGAGCCTCATGATGTAATCAACAGCTATCGCCGCTATGGAGTGCTTCCACAATCGGCTTATACGGGGCTGATCAATGGGGCTACCTATAACAATTTTGACGAGATGCAAAAAGGACTTGAAGCCTTACCTAGAAGAGCTTGTCAAAATGAAAAACTCCCAGACAACTGGAAAGAGGTGTTTGAAAAGAAAATGGACGCCTACTTAGGAGAAGTGCCTAAGACCTTTATGTACAATGGTAAGATGTATGATGCCCACTCTTTTGCCAAAGAATATGTAGGTTTGGAAGATGAAAAATACATAGAGATGATCTCCGTAGAGGACAAGCCTAAGTATCACAATGTCCTTATGGCAGTACCTGATAACTGGAGCTATGATTATGCCTTCAATGTAAATATGGAGGATCTAATTAGAACCATAGACTATGCCCTCAAAAAAAGGTTACACTGTAGGTTGGGAGGCCGATGTCTCTGAAAAAAATTCTTCAGCTGGCAGAATGGTTTAGCAATCGTTCCTGAAAAGGATTTTGAGAGCCTAAGCCCTGCAGAGCAAGAAAACTACTATCATACTTACTGGAAGGAAAAAAACAATTACGCCCCAGTTGCGCCAAGAGGCTTTTTGATAACTATCAAACCCTTGATGACCACTCTATGCACATTGTAGGCCTAGCGAAAGACCAAACAGGTAAGGAATACTACATAGTGAAGAACTCTTGGGGTACAGAGAATGATAACAAAGGTTATCTGTATGCCAGCAAGGACTATGTACGCTACAAAAACCATAGCTATCTTAGTCAATCAAAAAGGAGCACCTAAGGATTTGGTAAAGAAATTCAAGAAAGCCCCTTATACCAGTTTATAATTTTTCTGTTAAACATAGGTTTGAAAAAGGACTATCTCCCTTGGGGGGTAGTTCTTTTCTTTTGACATAAGAGCAAAAAAACTATCCTACACACGGGGTGTAGGATAGCTTACACACAAAAGTTACTTGGTACTAACGTAGGCGGTCTGCCGATTTTACCAATTCTTCGTCCCTGCGAATGGCGCGATTGGCCAAAAACAAAAATACGATAGAAATGAATGGGACTACAAGCTGAACACCTTTCTCAGAAAACGAATTTTTCTCCAGATGACTGTAGCGTCCTCCACGAAAATACACCCAGTAAAATAAGGTTACTCAATATGTTGAATCTGTTCAAAACAAATTGATTTTGTCGGTTCTTGAAAGCAAATATGCTTATTATAGCCAGTAGGGCACTTAGTCCAAAGAGCAATAATGAAGGCCAATCTCCAAAACTAAAGAACAAAGCAACTCCACTTATAAGGCTGACAATCAGCATATAAATAGTTTGAATACGTTGTATCATTTCATTGATTTAGTGGGGACAAAGATAGTAAAAATTTCATGAAAAAAATGTTTTTCCTTAAAAATGTGTATCTTTGCCATCTCAAATAAGTACTTGAAAATAAAATGAGATCGCTTGCTCTACAGGTGATATTCTCAAAATATTCCCAACTATATTTTTTAAAAAAATCTTTCCAAATAGAATATTTTTTTCTATTTTTAATCCCTATATAAAAATAAACTCATATCAATCTATTGAATATATGTTTGAAATTTCCGATCTGAAGGAGAAAAAAACTTCCTGATTTGCAAGAAATTGCACAATCCTTAGGAATGAAAAAAATTTAAGACGCTCAAAAAAAGAAGAGCTTATCTATCGTATCATTGATTTCCAAGCCGAGAATCCAGCCACGATCCTCTCTGAGAAAGAGACCAAGCCTTCTGAGGAGGGAGAGAAAAAGGTGAAACCTGCCAAGGCGGCACCTAAAGCTAAAGAAAATCAGGATAATAGAGATAAAAAAAGAAAAAAAGCTCCTAATACCACAAAATCTCAAGAAGCACGTCCTAAAAAAAGAGAAAAAAACAAAAAAAGAAGCGCAGCCCAAGGAAAAATAGTACTGTCTTGGAAAAATAAAGACGCAGCTGCTCAAGCTGCTCACAAACAACCAGAGAATACTAATAAGGAAAACAAAGGGAAATTCTCCCAACATGCCAATAAGGACAAAAAAGCTAATAATTTCCCCAAACAAGAGCGCAAGGAGGGTGATACAGCTATCCCTGCTGTGAAAAAAAGACAGAGACTACTCCAGCAGCAAAAACCAGTTTCCACGGAAACTGTCCCCCGACGACCGCCCCTAATCCACTTCCTCAGCCAAATGCTGCCCCTTCAAATCATAACAATACCCCTAAGGTAAATAACAATGAGAATTTTGACAAGGAGAAGAAGAATCGCTATCGCTCTCCAGATTTCGAATTTGACGGGATTGTAGAGTGCGAGGGGGTCTTTGAACTGGTAGCCGACGGTTATGGCTTCCTTCGCTCCTCGGACTTCAACTATTTGGCTTCTCCAGATGATATCTACGTTTCTCCCTCCCAAATTCGTCTTTTCGGCTTGCGTACAGGAGATACTGTACTGGGAACCGTACGTCCGCCTAAGGAAGGTGAAAAGTATTATCCGCTTATTAAAGTACTGAAAATCAATGGTTGTGACCCACAATCGGTACGTGATAGGGTAACGTTTGACAATCTGACTCCTATATTCCCCAATGAAAAATTTAATCTTTCAGGGCGTAGGAGTTCTGTCTCTACCCGTATTATAGATCTTTTTGCTCCTATCGGAAAGGGACAGCGTGGTATGATTGTCGCTCAGCCTAAAACAGGGAAGACGAGCCTTTTTGAAAGATATAGCCAACGCCATATCCGACAATCACCCAGAGGTGTATCTCATGGTATTGCTGATAGATGAGCGACCAGAAGAGGTAACAGATATGCAACGTAGTGTACGCGGGGAGATTATTTCCTCTACCTTTGACAAGGAAGCCACTGAGCACGTCAAGATTGCCAATATAGTTTTTGGAAAAAAAGCCAAACGCTTGGTAGAGTGTGGCCACGATGTGGTAATCCTCTTGGATTCTATCACTCGCTTGGCACGTGCATACAACACGGTACAACCTACCTCAGGTAAAGGTGCTCACAGGGGGATTGGACGCCAACGCTTTGCACAGACCTAAGCGCTTTTTTGGAGCCGCCCGCAATATAGAAAATGGAGGTTCTCTCTCTATCATCGCCACTGCCCTTACCGATACAGGTTCTAAGATGGACGATGTGATCTTTGAGGAATTTAAGGGTACGGGTAACATGGAGTTACAGCTGGATCGCCGTATTGCCAACAAGCGTATTTTCCCTGCTATTGACCTGGTGAACTCTTCTACTCGCCGAGATGATCTCTTGCAAGATGAAAAGACACTCCAGCGTATGTGGATCGCCCGTAAGTATCTGTCAGATATGAATTTAGTGGAAGCTATGGAGTTTATCCAAGACAGAATAAGGAAGACAAAGGACAATGAAGAGTTCCTTATGAGTATGAATGAATAAAAAAATCGGGAGTGAATCCCGATTTTTATTTTAATTAGTCGTCTATACGTAAGAATTTTTTTCGTTTTTGACTGAATTCTAAATCGATATCTCCTGAGAGTTCTACCTTGTAGCCATAGCGTTTTTTTCTTAAGTTCCTTGATTCTTTGTCCGTTGTAGTTTTGGCTTACATATTGGAAAAATACCACTAGGGATTATCTTGGAAGGAATCTCCGTCCCTCTTGATTTTACTTCTTTCCAGTCGCCACTTGGATAGAATTCGATTTCTAAGCCATTGTTGAATACAACGGTGTAATCCTCTACAACGAGCATTTCAGTATCTTTCCATACAGAAGCTACATCGGACTCTGAAAAATGAGTTCTTACATAGGTTTGTGCCTTCTGTGGCAATTCACTGGAATTTGATTTGCACATCTTTAGCAGCAGCAAAATTCACGGCAAAAAGTACAGTAACAACAGTTACGATTTTTTTCTAAATGTGTTCATAATCTAATTATTTTATTATTTTTACGATGCAAAGGTAAAACATAATTTGGGAAAGAAATGAGAAAGAAAAAAATTTTTCGTACATTTGCACTTCTAAACAACAGCGATGAAAATACACTTTATTACAGAGGGGGCGTCTTGCCTGTCATCCCTTGTAGCGGCACTCTCGCCTATGCATGAGGTCTCAGAAAGTGGCTCAGTGTCAGAGATTTCCCCAAGTACAGAAGCCGTAGTAATAGGGGAGCATGTATCCCCAACCCATCCGCAATGGCAACAGGCACAAGCACTTGGATTGCCTATCTATTCCTATGGGGCTTTCCTCTATGAATTGCATAAGATGAAAACCAGAGTGGTTATTGCTGGCACTCAGGGAAGAAGTGAGATAGCGGCCATGGTACTACATACGATGGATTATTTTTTTCCAAAAAGATAGATTATTTTTGGAATTTCCTATAGGAAATATCCCTACCTGTAAGTATTCTCCTGAGGCAGAATTCGTACTTATTGAGGGCGGAGATACCCTCTCACCCATAGAACAAGTACCTATGTTTCAGCTCTATCGCCCGACTCTTGCACTGATCAGTCATATAGAGAATGGTAAGGAAAAAGCAGTATACCAACTTCATAAATACCCTTACCAAAGGGGATCCTACTATATAATGAGGAAGATGCGGCTCTCAAAGCATTGGCTGAAAGCACAGAAAACCAACTGCGCTTGATGCCTTATGAGACAGCTCCACACGAAGAAAAGTAGAGGCACTACCTATCTTATTACCCCAGAGGGAGAAATGCCCCTGATGATTTCAGGCAAGGAGCATATGAACTACTTATCAGGAGCCAAATGGCTCTGCCAAAAACCTCGGTATAGATGAACAAGACTTCTATGAAGCAATAGAAACGTTTAAGTGAAGAGAGAAAAGTGAAAAGTGAAGAGAGAAAAGTGAAAAGTGAAGGAGGTAGTGGGGTAATAACTTTTTGGTTTGTACTTATATAAATTCTTTATATAGTATTTTTTTCTTTATATTTTTTGTTTGTAAATAGAAAAAAAGAACTAAAAATTTAACACTTAAATGGTTGGTGTTTCTTGAAAAAAATATGTAAATTTGCACCTAAATAGAGGTTAAATAATCAAGCAACTTTATAGTTAAAAAAAGTTGTATAATCCAGTAAAAATTCGTAACTTTGTAATGCAAAAAACACAGCACAGCACAGCACAGCACAGCACAGCACAGCACAGCACAGCACAGCACAGCACAGCACAGCACAGCACCTTATTATACTAATAAGGTAGGCCGCGTTTGTCTGTTTGCTATTTCTTAAAAGCAAGTCTGCTTATGGAATTTCCATAGGCAGACCTGCTTTTTGTAGTTATTGGATAAATAGTTAAATCATAGGCGGTATCCGAAAAAGCCCTTAACAGAGTAGGAAAAAAATTAAAATTATTACAATCGTGAAAAATCACACATTTATTGCGGCTGTTTGCTTTGCTACAGCCTTCGTAGTGGGTTGTTCCAAAAACAATGATGAACCGCAACCACAACATCAAAATCAGACAGGTCAACAAGACCAGAATCAGACAGGTCAGCAAGACCAAAACAAAATTCAAGAAAAAGCTGTAGCCAAGATCACTACTACAGGAGTTGAACATACAGGAGCAGAAGTGCTCTTTTTCAGAAACAGCAGATGGAACTTCTGTGAAAGGGCATGCTACTATAGCTGGAGGAAAAAGCTGATTTAGATGTGAAAGACTACATAGGAAAAAGCTTTTATTTTTTATAGTGAAAGTAGGAAATAAAAATCGTTTCAGATGTAGTGGAACACACTATTACAGAGGGAGATAATGCTATCACAATTACACTAAAGGCCATTCCAGTGACAGCCGCTAAGATTACAGTTACGAAGAATGGTAGCCCACTACAAGGAGAAGAAGTATATCTGCTCGATGTTATTACAGCGGCAGGTTTCCAAGCATCAGTTGCTGTAGGTTATGACAAGCAAGGAGTAAAAGCAGTATTAGGTAGAGCAACTAAAGCGACCACAGATGCACAGGGAGTAGCTAATTTTACCCCAGCTCCGGGCACCTATAAGGCAGTGGTATTGGGCGAGAGAAGTTACCAAGAGGCAAGTGTAACTGTAGCCGAAGGACAGACCAAGGAAGCTACTATTAACTTGGAGAGTCTTTTTGCTAAAATTACTTTTGACTAAAGATGGACAACCCTTGGCGAATACTAAAGTATATTTCCGTCAAGTAGAAAGTATATATGCAAGAAAGACTGATGAATGGGTAAAAGAATTATTATGAAAATAATAATCGTCTATCTACTATCATAAGAGTTGAATTAAGAGCAAAAACTATCAATGAGGTAACAACCAATGCACAAGGTATCGTTACTTGTGAGGACTTGGAGAAAGACAAGCGTTATATATTCTTAACTGATGGAGGTACAGAGTCTTATAAGGCTTCTGTATTTACAGTTGATACTTCTAAGCAGGTTACATTTGCTTTTTTTAATCAAGAAATTAGAACTCAAAAACGAAAAAGAGGCTGTCCGAAAAGGACAGCCTCTGTTTTTAGAAAAAAAGGCTATCCAAAGAACTTTTCGGACAGCCTCTTTTTTTCTTATGTGTGTAATATTATAAAGTATTCACATTGTTTTAGGTCTTCGAAGGCTTTTCTTTACACGAGCGATGAAAGTCTTTTTCACCTTCTCTAAGCCATACACGAGGGTCGTAGTACTTCTTGTTAGGTACATCGGCTCCTTCGGGGTTTCCTATTTGACCTTGTAGGTAAGGGGCTTTGTTCTTCATATAGTCACGAACCCCTTCGGTGAAAAGCATATTGTAGGGTCGGTGTCTAT
>BNJS01000552.1_pt1 | contig 65988 bp, 84 predicted proteins | sample 8540461 | NCBI WGS metagenome assembly BNJS01 (sample SAMD00202454, study PRJDB9452) | human saliva metagenome | isolation source: human saliva | place: Japan
GAATACAATGAGGTGGGAGACACTGTTACTCTGTCTTCTAATATTGGAACAATGTTTGGTAATCTTCCAATTACAGATATTCCATTACTTGCGCCAAATGGAGAACAGATTGCAACAGCAACAATCACAGAAACGGAAATTAAGTTGACAGTCGTTTCGGAGTTCCCAGTAGATAAGAACTTCTTCTCAGGAAGTGTTAATACTGGCGCTCGTTTAAAGGCTTTAGAAAATGGAGCGGTAGTTGGTACTCCAGCAACAAAGCAATTAACAATTGAAGATAGCAATACAAACGTAACATTTAATGTTCCTCCTGCAGTTCCAGGTACAGGTACTACAGGTGGAGGAAATCCTGATCCAAGCACAAGAACAATCAACAATCGTATGATTGAAAAGCAGGGTTGGACATCTGGTTATGATACAGCGAGTATCAAGTTAATTGGAAACCAATTAGGTTCATTACGCTTATTTAACACATATAACAATATTGATAGTTCATTTGGTACATACGTTGCAGATGAAAGCTTTATGGTTGTAGATAAGATTCCTGGCAACGGTGTTATTGATGAAAGCACAGTAACATTCACTGCAGTTCGTTATAACTGGATGGAAGTTCCTGCTGCCGGAAATGCACACTATTCTCAAGCAACTCCAGGTACAGTAATGCCGATTGAATCTGGAAGTAACTGGATTCCTGTAAAACAGTATTTTACACAGATTTATCAGTCTGGTTCAGATACATATGATTCCTTCTATGCAAAGGTTAAGGCACAGAAGTTAAGCTATGGTATCTATAGAGATCCAGCTACTGGTGGTGATACATTCATCGCAAATATGGCAAACGATTCATTGAAGTATACAGACTTAGAACCGGCTCTAGCTGGCTATAACAAAGTCAAAGATATCTATGGTGTAAACGGTCCATCAAACGGAAATATCGTTACATTCTTTGCTGAGTTTGATACACATTATCCAAGTATTACTGGATTAGAAAATCTAACGAATACAGGTGAAGCTAAGTCTGATCAAGGAACAGATACATCTTCTGTATCTTATACGATTGATAAGGCGAACGGTACAGCATCTGTAGCAGCAGGTACAGTTATTGTGAAGCTTGTTGATGGAAATGATGACACAACATTGATTCCAAATGCTGAATTCAAGATTCAAAGAAAGATTAACAATACATGGGTTGATTACTTCATTAGAGGACGTAAGGCTAGCGCTACAACAAATGCAAGTGGTATCGCTACATTCTCTGGTTTATCAATTGGAGATTATCGTTTAGTACAAGTAAGCAGCCAAGGTAATTACACATTTAACAACAATGAATTTAAGCCTAATCCTGCTTACGGTACTGCAGGTACATTAGGAGCTACGACAGGTGAGTTAGTATCACAAATCCAACACACCCTGGTTTTGCAACTATTGTTCCTAACTATCTATCTGTATCTAAGAAGATTACAGGTTCTAAGAAATATGTAGATCAGGATGAAAATGAAATTTCAATTCCTGAAAATACATTTAAGACAGTTCTAGCACAGTTACCTGGTGAAAACTATGATGGTGTAACAATGCCAACTTCATTAACAGCCGATATTCAGGTTTCTCCACTAGGGCGAAGGTTTCTTCGAATTTGAAGAAATTAAGTTCACAAAGCCTGGAACATTCAAGTTCAGCGTGAAGGAAGATGTAACAAATCCACTTGAAGGTGTAACTTACGATACTTCTGAAAAGACAGTAACAATCACAGTTACAAAGGCAAATGGTGAATTAAAGGCTGAAGTTGATAGTGAACCAAGCTTTAAGAATGTATTTAACTATACATATGCAAACTTCAAAGTGAAGAAAACTCTCACTGGAGATACACCAACAACAGCTGGTGAATTCAAGTTTGAATTAACAGCAGTAAGTACAACAGCAAATGTAGCTGAAGTACCAATGCCAGTTGGCTCTAACTCAGGTAAGAAAGAAGTATCTGTAAACGGTGCTGGTGATATTGAGTTTGGTAAGATTCAATATGAAGCTGTAGGTAAGTATGTTTATAAGGTTGTAGAAGTAAATACAAACTTAGCAAACTATACATACGATCAAACAGAATATACAGTTACTGTTGATGTAACAACAGATGCAGATAACAAATTAGTTTCTACTTATGAAATCAAGAAGGGCACAGAAGTAGTTACTGACATTGAATTTACAAACAAGTATGTAACTCCAGCAAGTCCTAAGACGGGTGATAGCACAACAAATATGATGTTTATGTTTGGTATGCTAGCAGTTTCTGTGGCATTCATGTTAGTGGCTGCAGGTTACAAGAAGCAATTACGTTAATAAAATTTCTATTCATACATGCATGTTAAATGCATGTATGAACTAAATTAATAACAAGAAAAGGATGTACTTTAAGTACATCCTTTATTTATGACTAATCCATTTTAATTCGTATTCACCAGTACACTCTAGTACTCCACCATCGCTCAAGTCGATTACTTCTTCGTTTTCGTAGTAGTCTTTCACTCTACCTAGTGAATCTTTCATATGAAGACCTGCATCACGAATCGCAGTAACAACATATTTACCAGGGCGCAAACTCTTTGGAATATCATATACACCAGGTGTAATGCGTATCAGATTATCATCTGACATATAGATTAAGTGAGTATCCTTATTGTTTCTAGCTGCATTTAATTTCTGGTAGAAACGCTCACGCATGAAAATTAAATCGGAATTTTCTAGCATGTATGTATAGCGTGCAGTTGGGGTGACGATATTGATGCGATCTGTATCGCTACGATTGCGTAATGCATATCCCAAACGGTGACAGTTAACATAGTTTGGAGATAAGAAGTAGAACGCTACATCTGTCTCATAAAGAATACCTTCAACTTTATGAGAGTTGGAGCGTGTTGTAGAGTCGATGATATTGTGAATGGAAGTCTTCGAAATCTCCGCAATTTTATCTACAGCACGTGTATATGGAATAGAATCCTTTGAAACTGTTTGGAATGCTTTAACTTTAGAGATGCAATGTTCTCCAGGGTGTAGTGGCATATCATCAACAGGGAAGAACTTTGCCATCATCTCATTAATATCGTGATTCTTGATGTAAGAATCCATGATCATATCACGCATATTCTCTTGTGCTGTTACAAGTATCTGGAAGATATCATGCTTGAGAGGGAGATTGTAAGAAGTTAATATGGAACGACAGTCTTTACAGATATAATGACCATCATCTATTTTCTTAGGTTGGTTAAAAAGACCTTTTCCTTCACTTAGGCAGAAATCACATACTTTATTAGCCATTGGGACCTCCTTTAATAAAAAGACAATATAAAAAATACTAGTTGGACTTTCTATTACTATAATACATATAGCAATGATATTCCATGCTATAAGAATGAACTTTTTGTGTAGGGGTTATACTGAGAGAAAAGCTATGAAAAATAATGCAAAACATCATCTAAAATATATTGACTTTGTAGATGTTAAAAGGTATCATTATTACGCTTAGCGAAAAACTGGCTTTACGAAAGTAAGGCTTATATTTAGACTAAGGTTTGGCACACTTGGAAATGTGTGCATAAAATGAAAGGAGAAACTGAAATGCCTACAATAAACCAGTTAGTACGCAAAGGTCGTACTGATAAAGTTTACAAGTCAAAGTCCCCTGCATTAAACAGAGGCGTAAACTCACTTAAGAAGCGTGTAACAAAACTCAGCAGTCCACAGAAGAGAGGTGTATGTACTCGTGTTGGTACAATGACACCTAAGAAGCCTAACTCAGCTTTACGTAAGTATGCCCGTGTTCGTCTATCCAATGGATTAGAAGTAACAGCATACATTCCAGGAATTGGACACAACCTACAGGAGCATAGCGTTGTTATGATCCGTGGTGGACGTGTTAAGGACTTACCTGGTGTACGTTACCACATCATCCGCGGTACATTAGACTGTGCCGGTGTAGCAAACCGTAATCAAAGCCGTTCATTATACGGTGCAAAGAAGCCAAAGGCTGCTAAATAAGAGAAGGGAGAATAGAACATGCCAAGAAAAGGTTATATAGCAAAGCGTGATGTACTTCCTGATCCAATTTATAATTCAAAGTTAATCACTAAGTTGATCAACAAGATTATGATTGATGGTAAGCGTGGTACAGCTCAAACAATTTTATACGATGCATTCGCTCAGATTGAGAAGAAGACAGGCGAGAACCCAATGGAAGTATTCGAAAAGGCTCTCGGCAATGTAATGCCTCAGTTAGAATTGAAGGTTCGTCGTGTAGGTGGTGCAAACTTACAGGTACCAGTAGAAGTATCTGCTGAACGTAAGTTGACATTATCTTTACGTTGGATCGTTAACTACGCAAGACTTCGCCATGAAAATACAATGGAAATGCGTCTTGCCAATGAAATTATGGATGCGGCAAACGGAACAGGTGCATCTGTAAAGAAGAAAGAAGATACACATAAGATGGCAGAAGCGAACAAAGCATTCGCTCACTACCGTTTCTAATCGGGGAAGGAGCAATCAATGGCTAGAGAATTCCCGCTTAATAAGATTCGTAATATCGGTATCATGGCTCACATCGATGCTGGTAAAACTACAACAACTGAACGTATCCTTTTCTACACAGGTAAGATTCATAAGATCGGTGAAACACACGAAGGTGCGTCTCAGATGGACTGGATGGCTCAGGAACAGGAACGTGGTATTACAATCACTTCTGCTGCTACAACTTGCCACTGGCAAGATTGCCAGATCAACATTATCGATACACCGGGCCACGTAGACTTCACAGCTGAAGTTGAACGTTCTTTACGTGTATTGGATGGAGCAGTTACAGTATTAGACTCTAAGGCTGGTGTAGAACCACAGACTGAAACAGTTTGGCGCCAGGCTACAGAATACCGCGTACCACGTATCGTATTCTCAAACAAGATGGATGCGACTGGTGCTGACTTTGATATGAGCGTTGCTTCTATCGGAAATCGTTTAGGTGCTAAGGCAGCTGCAATCCAGATGCCTATCGGTGCTGAATCATCATTCCGTGGAATCATCGACTTTAGTAACAATGAAGCAGCACATCTACACTAACGATAATGGTACAGATATTCAAGTTAGTGAAATTGATGAACAATTCAAGGCTAAGGCTGAAGAAATGCATTTAACAATGCTAGAAGCAGTTGCAGACTATGATGATGAATTGATGATGAAGGTTCTTGATGGTGAAGAACCAACAGTTGAAGAAGTGAAGGCTGCTATCCGTAAGGGTGTTATGACTTCTGAATTCTTCCCTGTTATGTGCGGTTCCGCATATAAGAACAAGGGTGTTCAGTTATTACTAGATGCAGTTGTAGACTACCTACCTGCACCTACAGATATTGAAGCTATTAAGGGTACATTAGAAGATGGCACACCAAGTGAACGTCATCCTTCTGATGATGAACCATTTAGTGCCTTAGCATTTAAGGTAGCTACAGACCCATTCGTAGGTCGTTTAACATACTTCCGTGTATACTCCGGTATTGCGAAGGCTGGTAGCTATGTATTAAATGCTTCTAAGGAAAAGCGTGAACGTTTCGGACGTTTGGTTCGCATGCATGCAAACCACCGTGCGGATATCGAAGAAGTTTATGCTGGTGACATCGCTGGTGCAGTTGGTCTTAAGAACACAACTACAGGTGATACATTATGTGATGAAGAACATCCAATCATTCTTGAATCCATGGTATTCCCAGAACCAGTTATCCAGATGTCTGTAGAACCTAAGACAAAGGGTGACTCACAGAAGATGGATGAAGCATTAGCTAAGCTTGCTGAAGAAGACCCAACATTCAGAACTTATACAGATGAAGAAACTGGACAAACAATTATCGCCGGTGTAGGTGAATTGCAGTTAGATATCATCATGGACCGTATGAGACGTGAATTTAAGGTTGAAGCTACATCAGGTGCACCACAGGTAGCTTACCGTGAAACAATCCGTAAGGAAGCTGAAGTACAAGGTAAGTTCGTACGTCAGTCTGGTGGTCACGGTCAGTATGGTGACGTTTGGATTAGATTTAGTCCTAACCCAGGTAAGGGATTTGAATTCGTTGATGAAACAGTCGGCGGTTCAGTACCTAAGGAATTTATCAAGCCTACACAACAAGGTTTGGAAGAATCCTTAAACAATGGTTTAGTTGCTGGTTATCCAATCGTAGACATCAAGGCTGTCTTATTCGACGGTAGTTACCATGATGTCGACTCATCTGAACAGGCTTATAAGATTGCGGCATCTCTTGCGTTAAGAGAAGCAGCTAAGAAGTGCGATCCTGCAATTCTTGAACCTATCATGGCAGTTGACGTAACAGCACCAGCTGATTACTTAGGCTCTGTAATGGGTGATATCACAAAGCGTCGTGGACAAATTCGTGAACAGGAAGAAACAGGTAATGCAATTAAGGTACGTGCATTCGTACCATTAGCAGAAATGTTTGGATACGTAACAGACTTACGTTCATTTACACAGGGTCGTGGTATCTATTCTATGCAAATGGATCACTACGAAGAAGTACCTAAGAATATTGCTAAGGAAATTATTGAGAAAAACGCAACTAAGTAGTAAAAATGATTGTAAATAAGTACTGTTTCTAATAAAATGGAAACAGCTTATAAAGGTAGAAAAAAACCAGGAGGAAAAAATATTATGGCTAAGGAACATTTCGACCGGTCGCTCGAACACGTTAACATTGGTACTATCGGTCACGTTGACCACGGTAAGACAACATTAACAGCGGCAATCACAAAGTATTTATCAACACACCCAGAAGATGGTAAGGCTAAATTCGAAGCTTACGATCAGATTGACGGAGCTCCAGAAGAGAAGGAGCGTGGTATTACAATCAACACAGCACACGTTGAATACCAAACAAATACACGTCACTACGCTCACGTAGACTGCCCAGGCCACGCTGACTATGTTAAGAACATGATCACTGGTGCTGCTCAGATGGATGGTGCTATCTTAGTAGTAGCTGCTACTGATGGACCAATGCCACAGACACGTGAACACATCTTATTATCTCGTCAGGTAGGCGTACCTAAGATTGTTGTATTCTTAAACAAGTGCGACATGGTTGACGACCCAGAATTAATCGACTTAGTAGAGATGGAAGTTCGTGAACTTCTTTCTGAGTATGGATCGATGGAGACAACGCTCCAGTAATCCGTGGTTCTGCATTAAAGGCTTTGGAAGGCGATCCAAAGTGGGAACCAGCAATCAAGGAATTATTAGATGCTGTAGATGCTTACATCCCAGCTCCAGTACATGAATTCGACAAGCCATTCATGATGGCAGTTGAAGACGTATTCACAATCACAGGTCGTGGTACAGTAGCTACTGGACGTGTTGAACGTGGTAAGTTAAACTTAAACGACGAAGTAGAAGTAGTTGGTATCAAGCCTACTCGTAAGACAGTTGTTACAGGAATTGAAATGTTCCGTAAGACTCTTGACTTCGCTCAGGCTGGTGACAACATCGGTGCATTGCTCCGTGGTGTTAACCGTGAAGAAATCGAACGTGGACAAGTATTAGCTAAGCCAGGTTCAGTTACTCCACACACACAGTTCAAGGCTCAGGTTTACGTATTAACTAAGGAAGAAGGCGGACGTCATACACCATTCGTATCTAACTACCGTCCACAGTTCTACTTCCGTACAACAGACGTTACTGGTGTTATCCAGTTACCAGAAGGTACAGAATTATGTATGCCTGGCGATAATGTAGTTATGGACGTAACTCTATTAGCTCCTATCGCTGTAGAACAAGGAACTAAGTTCTCTATCCGTGAAGGTGGACGTACAGTAGGTTCTGGTTCTATCACAGAAATCGTTAAGTAATTTAATTACTTGTAAAAGGTACTCATATGAGTACCTTTTTTCTGTGCTATTCAATGCATCAAAATTCATATTTTGCGTTATACTATTTGGTGTAATAAATTACAGGGGAGAATTTAACTCTATGAATAAGAGTCATAACAAAAGAAACATAATCATTATCATTTCTATGTTATTGATGTTTGGTATGCGTTTTGTGCCTGCATTACCTGGTTTATCCGCATCTGGTATGCAGGTATTAGGAATCTTTGCAGGAACTTTATTATTGTGGTTAACGATTGCGATTGATTGGCCTTCCATTCTTTTGATTGGTGCACTTGCATTTGTGCCAGAATTAAAGATTGGTACAATCTTAGCTGGTGCTTATGGTGGAACAATCTTTGTATTCTTGATGTTTACCTTCGTGGTAACATACGCACTATCGAAGACTTCCTATATCAAGAGAATAGCATTACTATTTATTCATTCTAAGCTTGCGATGAAAGGGTCCTTGGATGTTTATTGCATTGTACTTTTTGCAAGTATTCTTGTGATAGGTAGTTTTATTTTCACCTACGGTATTATTCTTTGTATACTTCCAATCTTAGAAGAAATCTATGTCTTTACTAGAAACTGAAAGAAAGGTGATAAGCTTTGCGTCTGTCTTAATGATGGGAACAGTGATTATGTGCGTATTTCATCGGTGATGACACCGATTGCGCATGTATTTCCTGTAATAGCGATGAATGCATATACGGAGTTATATGGAAAGTGTGATTCATTATGGCAGTTATATGCTTGCAGCAATTCCCGGTTGGTATCTTTAACGGCACTAGTGACACTACTGGTATTCCGATATATGATTAATCCAGATACTTCAGCATTTTGTAAATTACGAGAAAAAGAAGATTAACATGATGGAACAGGAAAAACACAACACGTGCTGAGAAATCTTGTGCTTGCGGTATTTCATTCTGTTGTATGCATGTGGGTTTTACCGAACTTATGCATGCATATCATTAAGGAAGGATCGTATCTATATTTGGTCTCAAAGTATTTAGATAAGCTTTAGGTACAGCTATTTCCACCTTTAGTTGGTAGTTGTTCTACTATCGATTATGACGGATGAAGGAAAGCCTTTATTGAACTTTGGTGAAGCAATGAGCAAGGGGTATCTTGGCCATCACTTATTATGTGTGCTGGTACAACTGTGCTTGGTGCAGCGATTACCAATAGTGATATTGGTGTAACTGCATGGATATCTGCAGGATTATCTCCGATTACATCTCACTTACCAGTGATGATTATGGTATTCATTTTTATCCTTTGGGCTGCAATTCAAACAAATTTATCTAGCAATATGGTAACTGCTACAGTTGTGTCTGCCGCTGCTTTAGCGGTAACTGCAAATATCACAACAGTGAACGTAGCAGCACTGATTGTAAACATTGGAATGATGTCTGCATTTGCTTTTGCGACACCTCCAGCGATGCCTTGTGTAGCGATAGCGGTGTCGAGTGGTTGGACAAATACGAAGCAGATGATGGTATATGGATTCATTATTATGTTTATAGCTGTAGTAATCTCTACGCTTATTGGTTATCCTATTGCGACAGCGTTACTATAAATTGATTAAAACAACTAAATTTACTTTTGATAAATGATAGTATTTCATGCATGCCGGTAGAAGAGTCTACCGGTTTTCTTATGAAATTGGTTAAATAAATATAGATACTATACAATTTCATATTTTTGTGAAAAATTATCATTTTCATATTGACTAACTGAGATATTGATAGTTATTATCAATAAAGCAGACTTAAGTTAGATGGAGGGAAATTTGAAAATGAAAAAGATTCTAACAACTTTATGTGCTGTTGCAATGCTGGCAGGTTGCACAGCTGGAGGATCCAAGAAGTCTTCCACAAATAACTTCTACTAAGGAAGAAACAGCTGCTACTGTAATGGTTGGTACAGGTTCTGTTACAAGTGTATCTAATAAAGCAAAGGAAGGTTCTGATACAGCAGCACAATTCGATACAACATTTGCGTCAGTTGTATTAGAAGGTAATGTAATCAAGTATGTATACTTTGACGTAGCACAGGATAAAGTTACTTATGATGCGACTGGTCACGTTACTTCTGACAATACTACTTCTACATCTAAGAAGGCATTAGGTGATAAGTATGGAATGAAGGACAAGTCTTCTATTAAGAAGGAATGGTATGAGCAGGTTGAAGCTTTAGAGAAGTGGGCTGTTGGTAAGACAGTTGAAGAAGTATTAAATATGCCTACAACACAAAAGGATGAAAAGCATACGGTTACTGCTGATAAGGACCTTATGACAGGATGCACAATCAGTGTTACTGGTTTCCAACAGGCTTTAGATAAGGCGGCTAAGAACGCTGTTGAAGTGAAGGATGTAGCTTCTGTAGGCTCTGCAATCTTGACGGAAGTTTCTGGTAAGGACGCTAGTGCTGAAAAGAGTGGTGAAGCTAAGGCTAGTTCTACATATGGTGTAGTTGCTTTAGATAAGGATGGTAAGGTTGTATTTACACAGACTGATGAAGCACAAAACGCTGTGAAGTTTACAACAGCTGGGGCTTTAGATGGTGAAGCGGTTGCTGTCGCTACAAAGGGCGAAAAGAAGGATGAATATGGCATGAAGAAGGTTTCTTCTATCGGTAAGGAATGGTTCGAACAGAATCAGGCATATGATGAATGGACAGTTGGTAAGACTGCTAAGGAAATCGCTGATATGAAAGTTACTACGAACGAAGGTGGTAAGACTGTAACAGCTGATAAAGACCTTATGACAGGATGCACAATGGGTGTTGATTCTCTACAGAAGGTAACAGCAACAGCTATCGCTACCGCTTCAAAAGCTTAACTAATTCAAATCTATTAGAACAATCAGAATATCTTTGGGAAAACCGGAGATATTCTTTTTCTCATGTATGAAGGAAAGTGAGGGATAGTGGTGACTATGCTATAATGAGTGGCAGGAGAAAATATGGAAGAACTACGTAAAAGTATTATTTTAAAAAGTATTAATTACACTTGTATCTGGAATCTTGATGATGGTTGTGACATCATTTTGTGATGATTTTATGTAACTTTAAGATAATGTCTGTGAATGGAATAATAGGAATGATTTTTATTAGTGACATTACCGCAGTTATGGTCTATTTTAAGAAATTATAAAGATACCTACGACAGCGATATCTTTAGGGATGATTGCAGTTTCGCTTGTGCTATCGATAATCTATGGATGGACCGTCGCTAAATAGTGTTGCACAGTATACAGAGCCAATGAAGATGTTTGAAACAATCTTGACATATATTTTAAAGGTACATGGTTTAGCAGCTTTAGTAACGGTATTTATCGGTTATCGAACACAGAAACAATAACCAGTAGGAAAGGAAGGCTAGCATGAAAGTGATGAGTCGTTGGGGTAAGAATGTAAATCTAAATAGCCCTCTACAGGAATATCCTCGCATGCAGTTGCAGCGTGGTAGTTATACGAACTTAAACGGTCGTTGGGAATATCAGATTACAGATACAAATCAGTTACCGTATGAACATAATTGGAAGCCAATCAATGTTCCTTTTCCCTTTGGGTTCACAGCTTTCAGGTAGTGATGAGATATTATTACAGGAAAGTATTGTAGTATAAGAAAACAGTTCTCTTATAAGCCAGGAGAATATCACACGTATTTAAACTTTGAAGCAGTTGATCAACAATGTATTGTTTATCTAAATGGCATTGAAGTTGGTAGACACATTGGTGGCTATGAGCCATTTAGTTTTGATGTATCTAGTTATATTAAGTATCAGAATGCATTACTTGTGAAGTGTACCGATCCAAGTGATACAGGTGAGTATGCATATGGAAAAACAGAAAATCCAACATGGTGGTATGTGGTATACACCAATGTCGGGTATTTGGCAAACGGTATGGTTAGAAGATGTACCGCTACATGGGGTCCATGCATTAAAGATTACACCAAACTATGATAGACAGACAGTTTATCTGGAGATGGAAGGTGACTTTTAATCATGCGACAATTACAATCAGTGCCGCAGGGAAGATGATTTATCATGAGATGACGGCAAAAGATGCGCAATGAAATCTATATTGAAGACATGCATCCATGGTCACAGGAAGATCCTTTTTTATATGACTTATATATTGAAACAGAAGATGACATTGTGAAGAGTTATTTTGGTATGCGCTGTTTCACTTGTGAGAAGGATGAAAAAGGTTATCCTCGTTTCTGTTTAAATCATGAACCAGTATTCTTAAGTGGTGTATTAGATCAAGGCTATACGCCAGAGGGAAACTTAACGTATCCTGATGATGAGATGATGATTTATGATATTCAAAAAGTAAAAGAGTTAGGTTTTAACATGATACGCAAGCATGTCAAAGTGGAATCTCGTCGTTGGTATTATCATGCTGATCGTATAGGTATGCTTGTCATGCAGGATATGCCGAATGGTGGCCAACCAAGTAAATTGACAACTTTATACTTACCGCATTTAAATATCACGCGTATGAATGACCAGAAGCAAAAACACCTAGGTAGAGGTGATGACTGGGGTAAGAAAGCATACTATGATGAATTAAATGCAATGATTCATAACTTGTATAATGTTGTATCTATCTTTGCATGGGTTCCTTTCAATGAAGGTTGGGGACAGTTTGATAGTGCTAAAGTAACCAAGCACATTCAATTGATGGACTTAACACGTTTTGTGGATAGTGCGAGTGGTTGGCATAATCAAGGTGCTGGGGATTTCTATAGTCGCCATGTGTATTTCCATACCTATACAAATCCACAGAATCATGAAAAGAGAATGTCAATTTTATCTGAGTTTGGAGGTTATTCTTATTTAATTCCAGGGCATAGCCTTGCTCAAAAGCTTTATGGTTACAAAAAATTCACAGATAAGTTAAAGTTAAATACAGCGATTCGTAAATTGTATGAAGATAGTATTATCCGTAATATTCCAAAGGGACTAACTGCTTGTGTATTTACGCAGTTAACGGATGTGGAAGATGAGTGTAATGGTATTATGACGGCGGATAGAGAAATCGTGAAGTTGGATGAGAAGAGAATTCGTAATCTTAATCAACGATGCATGAGGAGGTTAAAGAAATGAGAAATCAAATTGTTATCGCAGAAGCGTTAGGTGGTAGTGTTAGAATCCACGCAGTTGATACAACAGATATTGTAGAAGAAGCTAGAAAGCTACATCACTGTATGCCTACTTCTGCTGCAGCGTTAGGTAGAACCTTAACGGTTACAGCTATCATGGGTAGTGATTTGAAGAATTCCTATGAAAAGGTAACTTGTATCTTTAATGGACATGGTCCAGCTGGTACTGTACTTGCACAAGCTGATGGTAGTGGAAATGTGAAGGGCTTTATTGGAGATCCTGCAATCTATCTTGTACGTGAGGATGGACATTTAGATGTTGGTAAAGCAATTGGTACGAATGGCACGTTAACCGTAACTCGTGATATGGGTTTGAAAGATCCTTTCTCTGGTATGGTGAATATCCAGACGGGTGAAGTTGGTGATGACTTTGCGTATTACTATGCAATCTCTGAACAGACGCCTTCGGTTGTAAATGTAGGTGTACTAGTAAATCCTGATGGTAGTATTTTGGCTTCAGGTGGATTTATCTTACAGTTACTTCCAAACGCAACGGAAGAAGTAATCAGTGCATGTGAGGCAGTTGCCGCAAAGATGAAACCAGTATCCACATTGATTAGTGAAGGAAAGTCAATTGAAGACATTATTCATATGTATTTCGAAGATGCGAATTTCTTGGAATATAAGGATGTTCGTTGGTATTGTGGTTGTTCACATGAACACTATAAGGATGCGCTCGCAACGCTTTCTGACCATGACTTACAAGAAATGATAGATGATGGTAAGGGTGCAGATATTCATTGCCAATACTGTAATAAAGAATATAAATTTACACCAGAAGAATTAAAAGAAGTATTGGAGTTAAAGAAACGTGGTTAAGATTGGAAATATAGAATTACGGAATCAAATTGTCGCAGCACCTTTAGCTGGAATTTCTAATCCGGTCTATCGTGAAATCATGCATGATTATGGAGCTGGTCTTGTGGTCAGTGAGATGATTAGTGATAAAGCATTGCATTATCAAAACGCAAAGACACAGGATATGTGCCGTATTAGTGAGGGTGAACATCCGGTTGCTTTACAGTTATTTGGTAGTGATCCTGTTACGATGGCTGAAGCAGCTGAGTATCTAACCAAAAATACAAGTTGTGATATGATTGATATTAATATGGGCTGTCCTGTACAGAAGGTGGTAAAAGCTCATTCTGGAAGCTATTTGATGCGGACACCGGAGCTTGCGTATGAAGTCATGCGTGCAGTGGTGACTCATACAGATCGTCCTGTAACGGTAAAGATGCGTGCAGGTTGGGATATTGACCACATTAACTGTGTAGAAATTGCAAAGCTTGCAGAGAAGGCTGGTGTTAGTGCTGTAGCAGTACATGGCCGTACACGTGGGCAACAATATACAGGACATTCTAATAATGCATATATCAAAGCAGTAAAGGATGCAGTGAATATCCCTGTGATTGGCAATGGTGATATTCGGACACCAGAAGATGCTAAACGTATGTTAGAAGAAACGGGTTGTGATGCAATCATGATTGGGCGTGGACTTCTAGGAAGACCATTCTTCTTAAAGGAAGTAGATGCCTATCTGAATGGCGGTAGTTATGTAGAACCTGATTACAATGAGAAGTTGGATCTTGCATATCACTATGCAGAAAAGCTTTGTGAGTATGAAGGTGAAAGGAACGGCATCTGTATGATGCGTGGCATGGCTGGTTGGTATATTACAGGCTTACCACATGCCTCAGAGTATAAGAATCGTTTATCTTCTATCTCTTCTCTTCATGAGATGAAGGAAATTATCGAAGAATATCGTTTATTAATTAAGAACTTTATGGAGAAACAATAGCCATAAAGTTCTTTTCATGCATGCATAAAAAGCCCTGTTTTTATACAGGGCCAAACATTCACGTCGAAAGATAAGGGGTTAGTTTTCCTTCAACAGCGTTTGTACTTTCGGATAGATCTTCTGTTAGATTTAACTTACCAAAGTCAGAATCTGTTGGAAGAACTAAATCAAATTCAGGAATAGCGTTCATCTTGAATGTGAATTCATCAGCGCTTAGTCCTAAGATATGTCCACCATGTGTCTTATCATCTGATAAGAAGTGGAAGTGCCAACCTGGGAGGTTGATACCTTCTACATAATCAGGGCAGTAGATTGCGATAATCTGTCCTTCTTCATTTTCATAGTGATATTCTCTTTGTTCGCAAGCTGCTTCAGCAAGTGTAGGATATGGCTTTGCGCACTTGTAACAGCTACGTACATGCATCTTAGAGAACTTGGCATGTGCTAAGAACATGTAGAAGATATTCTTGTTTTGATCAACGATAGGTTGTAGCTTTGCCTTTAATGTCTTAATATCTTCAATATTTGTGATTGTCTGCTCCTTTACGGAGTGATCAAACTTGGTAACTGTAGAGAATGCTAATGTATCTGTATCAGCCATCTTAACAACTGTTCCATCAGCTGTTCCCTATAAAGCGACACCATCAACAATTAATGCTTCGCCATCAAGTCCTTCATATGTACCGATACCTGTGTCACAATCACTTAGTAAATCCTTTACTGTCATTGCGCCATTAAAATCACCTAACATTAATGCGTTTAATGTAGAAACCTGTAAAACCTTTTGCATAATAACTTTTTCCTTCTTTCTTTTCTTTATTTCGCCATGTTGTCTGCTGGATGTCTTTGTAATTCAGCTTTAACAAGGAATGGTGCTGCAACGTTTGTAATTGCTAGTACGAATGCTAAGATTGCGATTGTTGATGAAACAAATGGTTCAAATGCTGCGTTACTTGAAGCAGCCATTGCAGGAATAGCAAGTGCAACACCTGCAAGAGAAGCTGAAGCAACACTGATATATCCTGGACGATGTAGAATGTTACGTTCTACGAAATAAGATGGGCCAATAACAATAACGAAGTATGCAATACTTAATAAGATACCTTGTGGAATCATACCTAGTGCTTTGAATAAGTTGATTGTAGAACCAAATTCAAATCCTAAGAATGGTAAGATTGTTGCATTACCACCAGCAAATACTTTACGAATATCTGCATCAAGACTACCGAGAATCATACCTAAGATGAATGGGATCAATAATGCAATAATCTGCATAACCTGAGCGATACCAAATCCGGATGTTCCATAGAAACCTAAGAATAAGATTGGCAATAGAGGCATTGAGCAAATCAACATGATACCAAATCCAGCCTTATCAGCTTCATCGCCGAATGGAGAAATAATACCCATATATAGTGCAGCGTTAGCACTTGTGATTGCACATGCAACGGCTAGGAATGGAATACCGAATACACCTTCAAATCCAAATAATACATAGTATAGTGCACATAATGCATATGCAACTACAAGACGAACAATAATAAGTGGAACACTTCTACCAAGTGCAGATTTCAAATCTGAAACCTTAACACCTGTACCTGTAAAGAATAACATCAAACCAATGATCAACATCTGACCGGAGGATGAGAACATATCCTTCATAGGATTTCCTAATACAGCCCAGATATCTACATTGAAGATTCCTTGACCAATTGTGGTGATGATTGCACCAATAATTAATGGAACAAACATTGTTCCTGCTGGAACCTTCTGTAAGGATTTCCAGATGTTAACATTCTTTTTTTCTTCTGACATAACTATCTCCTTTAAAAACAACGTAATCAATATATAATTATTTATTTGATAATGAACCGTTCTGAACATATAATAGTGAGTATTCTTTTTGTGCTATCAGCATAATCGGAGGTGTGGATGGATATTTCAAAATTAGTGGATGCGTTTTTAACTGGTGTTAACCTAGATGGACTGGTAAAAATATCATCAATATTATTAAAATGCCCAATATTAATATTAGATGATGCCTTTCATGTAGTTTCTTATTATAAGTCAGAAGACTTTCAGGATATCCCTTTTGATTCAACAATCGAGAGTAAACATATTACTTATGAAGTTGTACGTAATTTAAACTGGCAGCCAAATTTAAAGAAGCCAGTATTTTTGTCAATCGAAGAAAGCCCGTGGAGACGTAGAGTCTCAACGCTAAGAGCAGAACATAAAAATATCGGTTATTTATTTTTGTGTAGATGTAGAAGGACATTTAGAACAAGTCAGTGATAATGACATGTATAAAATTGAAATGATCCTGGCAAAACAATACTTAGCCCAGATTGAAAATCAATTTCTTTCGAAAAATACAGAAGAAGAGATTCTGACACACTTATTAGATGGGGATTATCAGAATCCTGCTTTATTTAAACTACAAATAACGAACACGTGGCTTGAACAGATGGATCAAGGACATCTTGTACTTATTGATGTATCAAATAGAACGAATCTACAGATGTCATATCGTTCATTAGATGCAAAGTTAGAAACTGCTTTAGCAGGAACACGTCCATTCTTATATCAGAAGAATATTCTGCTATTTATACATGAAAAAAGACAAGTTGAAATACTTGAGACCATTGCAAAGGAATTCCAAGTATGTGTTGTTGTCTCTGGTGTTATAAAAAGATATCTATGAGTTGCCAAAGGTTTATAAACAAATTTTAGAGGTAACCTCATTATTACAAAATAGAACCTTCTCGGCCAAAGTATTCTATACGGAAGGATATCGTTTGCATCTGATGTTGGACCAGATGAAAAGTCGATTTGATTTAGTACCTGATGTATATAAAAGAATGTACGAGTATGATAAAGAAAATCATACGGTATATTGTGAAACGCTATATTATTATGAATTAAAAAAATCATTCTGTAATTGAAACTGCACAAAGTTATTTACGCATCGGAATACAATTGTATATCGTCTTAGAAAAATTAAAAGATATGTTTTCATATCGATGATGCTCACGAGGTGAAAAATTAATTCGTTTTAATTAGTTTGGGCTTATGTTTTAATTCAAATGAATCAAGATGATATTGTTCTAGAACATATGCATGCCAGTGATATATTCGGAAAGTAATGAATTATGTTATTTTGATGAATATTGAGCTTAACAAAAAGATATCAAGAAAAAAATTATGATAAACTTACCGCATTGAGGTGATGAAGTATGAAAAAGGACTAGTTCTTGAGGGTGGTGCGATGCGAGGCATCTTTACGGCAGGTGTTATCGATGTATTAATGGAAAACCATATTATATTTGATGGTGCGATTGGTGTATCTGCTGGTGCGTGCTTTGGCGTAAATCTAAAGAGTAAGCAGATTGGTCGTGCGTTCCGCTATAACATGAAATACGCAAAGGATCCAAGATATGCAAGTGTTCAATCATGGATTAAAACAGGAGACTTCTTCAATGCGGAGTTCTGCTATCATACATTGCCTGAAAAGTTAGACCCAATGGATGCAGTAACATTCTCTAAAAATCCAATGAAGTTTTATTTAGTCGCAACAGATATTGAAAGTGGTAAACCATATTATTACGATGTTAAGGATATCAATAATGAATCGTTAGATTTTGTACGTGCTTCTGCGTCAATGCCAGTATTTGCAAGTCCAGTACATATCAATGGACATATTTATCTAGATGGTGGTATCTCTGATTCTATCCCTATTAAGAAGTTTCAAGAGATGGGATATGAAAAGAATGTAATTGTCTTAACACAACCAGAGAATTATGTAAAAAAGCCACAGCCGATGATGAGGGCAATTCGTGCAAAGTATCGTAAATATCCAAACATGGTGCGTGATTTAGAATCGCGTCACGAAACCTATAATGAAACAATTGCATATATCAAAGAAGAGGTTGCTAAGAATAACGTGTTTGTAATTCAACCAGAAAGAGCATTAAACATTGGTAGAATTGAACATAATCATGCAAGAATTCGTGCAGTCTATGAAGAAGGTCGTAAAACAGCGATGAAAAGACTAGCAGAATTAAAGATGTTTTTTAAGACAGGGTGAATGACATCATTTTGAAATAGTAATTTATGATAAAAATAAATACGCTATTGGGGAATGATGAAAATAACAACGGATATGATTCATCGTGATTTACGAAAATACGCAAATGTGGTGTTAAACAATCAACCATTACTCAATTCGATTACTGCAATTCGAGAGCGTGATAGAAATCTAAAACGTAAGTTTTATGGGAAATGGTTTGGTAAGACAACCCATATGGAAGAACAAATGATTCTAAGAAATGATGGTTCTTCTTTGCGTATCTGTATTGTTTATCCAAATCATTTTAGCAAAGAGGAATGTACAGGTCTTTTATGGCTTCATGGTGGTGGATATGGAACAGCACTACCTGAAGAGTGCTATCCATATGCAGAACGTTTCCTAACAAATGGAAATGTAGTTATGGTATTGCCAGATTATCGCAAGAGCTATGAGGCTCCATACCCGGCGGCCTTAGAAGATGCTTATCTAACACTCAAGTGGATGAGGGAACATGCATGCAAGTTACATATTAACCTTCACCAACTATTTGTAGGTGGTGAAAGCGCAGGTGGTGGATTGGTGGCTGCGTTATCTGCATATGCACGTGATATGAATGAAGTGAAGATTGCATTTCAAATGCCGCTATATCCGATGATTGATGATCGCCCATCTAGCGAAAATAAACAAGAAACATTAGCCTGGACGACTTCACAAAAGTACTTCCATTGGCAGTTATATAAACGGAATCTACAGGATGTACCAGTGTACTGTGCACCCGCAAGATTAAAAAGGATTTTCGAAATCTACCACCGACCTTTACGGTTGTAGGAACATTAGGACCGTTCCATGAAGAAACGGTAACCTATATGAAACACTTGTATAAAGCTGGTGTGACTATCATGTTAAAAGAGTATGAGGGTTGTTTCCACATGTTTGATACATGCTGTCCAGATGCAAAGATATCCAAAGAACTCATACATCTTGAGCAGAAGGTATTTCAATATGCGCAACAAAAACTTCTTTGCAAGACAAGATGAAATCAGTCAAGAAGATATATCTTTTCAAAGAGGATATATTCCGTAATTTCCATGCATACATGGATAGGAAAAGTAAATATTAAAGTAAAGCCCGAGATGTTTATCTCAGGCTTATTTTTATAGTTGTTCAGCTTGTACTTGAATGAGATTCTGTAGTTGCATACGATACAATAATAAGTCATCCTCAAGAGGATTTAATACAGCTGCCAGCAACCTTTGTGTTTTAGATTTAGGAAATCTAATATATCTTGTTTTGTGACGATGTAGATATGTTCATCTTTTTGTAGTGTTGGTTTAAATTTTTTTGTAGTCCTTCCAATGTAGAAAATACAGGAAGATACTTTTCACCATCAGTTGCCTGCATTAAATCAACACGGTCAATATCAGATGCTTGAATACTGTCATTTTTGATTGCGTCTTCTTTTTGGATAGAAGGCAACATAGAAACGACGGTCACCTGCCATATAGAGTGTTAACTCTTCTAGTGTCTTTTGCATACCTTCTTCACTAAGAGGTGCTTTGCGCTCTAAGAGTAGGCTTTCTAGTTTTTGTATCTATCGTTGTATCAGTTAATGAATTAATTTTTTTGCATGTAATCCTCACCATTTCTGCATTTATTATATAATAGGAACATGAAAATAATATTCTCTCAACCAAAAAGATGATTCAAGATGAAGATTTAGCCCCAAAAACAACACCAGTTTTTCTTTCGAAGACAGAAACATTACTAGAAAAACTGCGTGGAATGAGTGCTGAACAACTACAGCGTATGTACCGTTGTAACGATAAAATCTTAACTGAAAATATGAAACGAATTGAAACGATGAACTTACATGAGAATCTTTCACCTGCACTATTTAGCTATAGTGGTCTTGCGTTTCAGCATTTATCTGCAACCTCTCTATGTCAGGATGAACTAGACTATCTGCAAGAGCACTTCCGCATTCTTTCTGGTTTTTATGGTGTATTAAAGCCAATGGATGGTATTACACCATATCGTTTGGAAATGTTATCGGTATTTCCAGATGGTAGTAACCTATATGACTATTGGAATGATGCGCTTTATCGTGAGCTCAATGACAATGTGATTATCAATCTTGCGTCCGAAGAGTATTCACGTTGTATTAAAGATTATCTTCAAGAAAATGATCGCATGATCAATATTATCTTTGGCGAATTTAAGAATGGAAAGCTAATCATAAAGGCGACCAAGGCAAAGATGGCACGTGGAGATATGATTTGGTATATGGCACAGAATCACATCACTGATCCTGAAGACATTAAGAAATTTAATGAACATTATTACTATGATGCTGAACTTTCTGATGATACACACTTTGTATTTATTACACAGGAGTAAGATACAATGATTGGTATGATTATCGTAATCAGTATTTGTTTACTCTATCTATGGATGATTCATCCCCAGAATCTTAATGATGAAAAGTGGGAAGGATTTCGTCATCACTATTATGCTCACCGTGGTTTATATGATACACAAATGAATCTTCCAGAGAATTCAATGGCTGCTTTTTTGAAAGCAGTAGAGAATGGTTATGGTATTGAGCTAGATGTGCAACTAACCAAAGATGGTGTACCTGTTATTTTTCACGATGGAAAGACTGGTAGATTATTACGTGATGAAAATGGTGCAGTCGTTAATACAGTACTCACAGAACTACCACTAGAAGAATTACAGAGATACCATTTACTTACAAGCAAAGAACTAGTTCCTCTGTTTGAAGATGTATTAAAATTGGTAGATGGAAAAGTTCCTTTGATTGTGGAATTAAAGGTAGCCAATTCATCAACTGATACAAATGTATTGTGTAGTAAGGCAGATTTGTTGTTGCGAAAATATCATGGTTTATATTGTGTGGAGTCGTTTCATCCTGCTTGTGTAAACTGGTATCGCAAGAATCGTCCTGAGATTATTCGTGGTCAACTCGCTGAGCGTCCTAACGCACAAGCAAAAGGAAAGATGTTTGTCGCAACGAGGATAATGCAGTATCTTTTAACAAACTTTATTACACGACCAAACTTTATTGCGTATAACCACCATAACCGTTATAACCTTTCACGCATGTTGTGTCATTGTCTATTTAAAAATCCTGCAGTAGCTTGGACAATTCGCTCTAAACAAGAGTTAGAAGAAAACCGTAAGTATTTTGATTACTTTATTTTTGAACACTTTTTGCCAGATGGTAAATCAAGTTCCGAAGAATAGTAAATGTTTCGGAACTTTTCATTTGAACAAGGGCTTGAATAGAAAATAATATGATAAAATACTAACTATAAGGAGCTCCAATCAGGAATGAGTGATACGAGTAATTTTATTTTGAATCTATCAGTATTGTTTCGCAATACACAAAAATATTTTGATAAGATGCTGGCGCCATATGATATTGGCTCCGGCCAATTAACATTTTTATTGATTATCAATGAGAATGAGGGTATTACAATGCAAGACGTTACACGTATCAGTGAAGTGGATAAAGGTACAACAACGAAGAGTATTCAGCGTCTGATTGAACAGGGATACGTGAGTGCAGTACAGGATGAAAAAGACCACCGTATGAAGCATTTACATACCACTGATAAAGCATCCGCAATGATGACTGCTGTATATGATTTCCGTAATCAATGTCGTGCAGCACTAGCTAGTGGTGTCGATTTCGACCAGTTTGAGGAGATGTTAAATGTTGCCTGTGAAAACTCTCGTAATATTTTATCTAGTGAGCCAACTGCGTTTCATACATTGAAAATTGGTGCTTTACATAAGACAACGATTACGGATTACCCTGGAAAAGTTGCGGCGACAATCTACACAGCTGGATGTAACATGAAGTGTCCATTCTGTAATCAGAAAGATCTTGTGTTTATTCCTGAGAAATATCGCTATATCACACCAGAGGAAATTCTTTCATACCTCAATCAGCGTAGTGGCTTATTGGATGGTGTTGTCATCAGTGGTGGTGAACCATTATTACAAGAAGAACTCATCCCATTTATTCGCCAGATTAAAGAACTAGGCTACGCAGTAAAGCTAGATACCAATGGCACAAACAATGAGAAGCTTGGAGTATTATTGGAAGAAGGCCTGGTGGATTTTGTATCACTAGATATGAAGAATAGTGCCGAGAAGTATCCGCTAACCAGTGGTCTAAAATCGGATATGGAATACAAACATCCAATTTCAGAAAGCGTACGCTTACTGCAAGAATATAAAGTAGAACATGAATTTAAAACAACTGTTGTAAAGGAATTTCATACGGTTGATGATTTGATAAAGATTGCCAAGTTTATTGGTAGTGATGCTCATTATGTATTACAACAATTTGTATCTTCGGATTCAGTGATTCAACCTGACCTGCATGCATATACTGCTGAAGAGATGGTAGAAATGAAGAAAGCGGTTGAACCGTATGTGAAGACTGTGGAATTAAGATTAGCGAAGGAGGTGTAAGTGATGTATCGTGTAAAGAAAAGAGATGGTAGTACTGCAGCGTTTAACATCAAGAAGGTTGCAAGTGCGATTCGTAAAGCGTTTGATGCATGTGATCGTGAATACACCGATAGCGTAATCGATTTAATTGCATTACGTATTACCAGTGATTTTGAACCTAAGATTCAGAATAGTTTAATCGACGTAGAAAAGATTCAGGATAGTGCAGAAAAAGTATTAAGTGAATCTGGATATGCGGATGTATCAAAGGCATATATTCTCTATCGTAAACAGCGTGAAAATGTACGTAATATTACAAATACAACATTTGATTATCATTCTGTTGTGGACAATTATATCAATACTGGAAATCAACACAGTAAAGGGAATACAACGTACTCTGTTGGTGGTTTGATTTTATCAAACTCAGCCTCCATCACCACCAATTATTGGTTGAGTGAAGTATATGATGAAGAGGTTGCTAATGCACATCGTGATGGTTATATTCATATTCATGATTTGAATATGTTAACAGGATGTAATGCAGGTTGGTCTTTAAAAGAGTTAATCCAACAAGGTTTGGGTGGGGTAGCTAAGCAAACTTCTTCCGCTCCTGCAAAACATCTGATAACCATCTGTAATCAGATTGTAAACTTCTTTGGGATTATGCAGAATGAATGGGCAGGAGCGCAATCCTTCTCATCCTTTGATACGTACCTGGCTCCGTTTGTACGCATGGATCATTTATCGTTCGATGAAGTAAAGCAGAGTATGCAGACATTGATCTATGGGTTAAATACACCATCTCGTTGGGGAACGATTTCTCCGTTTGCGAATATCTGCTTTGATTGGACAGTTCCTGAAGATCTTGCGAAGCGTCCAGCGATTGTCGGTGGTGAGGAACAAGACTTTACGTATGGTGATTGTCAGGATGAAATGGCAATTATCAACCGTGCTTTCCTTGAAGTTATCTTAGAAGGTGATGCGGAAGGGAATATATTCTCCTTCCCGATTCCAACATATGCAATTACTAAGAAATTTGACTGGAATAGTGATAACGCAAAACGATTATTAGAAGTAACAGTAAAGACAGGTCTTCCATATTTTGCAAATTTTAGTAATGGTGATTTAAAGCAGAAGAATGCACGTAGTATCTTTAGTGGCACTCATTTTAACGCAAAGAAACTATTTAAGAAGACAGGTGGTTTATTTGCGTATGGAGAGAATACAGGAACGATTGGGACTGTATCGATCAATATGGCTAGACTTGCTTATCTTGCCAAAGATGAAGAAGATTTCCTGAAACATCTAGATAAGGTATTAGATATCTCTGCTCGCTCTTTGAGTACAAAGCGTCAAGTTCTTGCAAGCCTTTTAGAAGCGGGGCTGTATCCTTATACCAAGCATTATCTTGGTACCTTTGATAATCATTTTTCTTCGATTGGAATCGTAGGAATAAATGAAGCATGCATGAATGCAAAGTGGATTCAAAAGGGTTTAGAAACAGAAGAGGCACAAGAATTTGCGGAGAATGTACTCATGCATGTACGTAAGCGTCTAAAGGAATATCAAGCAGACCACCATGAACTCTTTAGTATTGAAGCAGTAGCGGCAGGAGATATCTCACATCGCTTTGCGTTAAAGGATAAAAATGAATATCCTGATATGGTGATTGCGATGCAAGGTGATACGCCATACTACACAGGTAGTACTGAGTTACCAATCGATGGAAATGTAGATTTATTTACTCGTTTAGATATACAGAATCGCATGCAAGAAATCTATACTGGTGGAACCATCTTTAATGTACGTCTTGCGAAGAATGAGTATGACGCAAAAGGTATTGCGATACTTTTAGAGCGTATTATGGAAAACTATACAATTCCATATATCACACTCAATACATGCAATCGTGATTATCCAATTGAAGGTTATTTATACCAAGAGGCTGTTAACGAAAGATGAGTAAACTTCCACAATTAATCACAACAAAAAACTGTCCAAAGTGTAAACTCATCAAAGAATATATGGCGCAAAAAGACTTCGCGTATGAAGTTATTGAAGCAGAGAAGAATATGAAACTCTGTAGAAATCTAGGAATTATGATTGCGCCTACGATGTTGGTCTATCACCAGGATAGGATTGAACAGCTCATTGGTTTTGAGGCGATTCAAAAATTTATCGATAAATAGAGTGTAGAAAGAGCTAAGACATTATGTCCTAGCTCTTTTTGTTAGATTTTATTTTTTTGAAGCAAATTTACGATATCCTGCGAAGCATAGAATAATCACTGCTCCAGCAAGTAGGAAAATATAACCAGTAATATTTGTATGGTCACTTGTTTGTGGAGAAACAGCAGTATTTTGGCTTAGGATAAATTTCCATGTACCTATAAATGTGGTGTCAGTACCATCTGCTGTAAAAGTATCATGGTCATAGCCAACGAATACCCATTTACCATTAGAAACTGTGATTTCTGTTTGTGCAGGTGCTTGTGCTGTGATAACTGTTCCTGGTGCGATTCCGTTTACGGCAGAAGGAAGTAAATCTGTAACTGCAGAAGGTAATACTTCTCCATTTTGACTAACGAAGGAGTAATTTACATTGGAATTTCCTAAAACTCTTACGCTTGCAGTTTTTGTGACAAATCTACCTGGCGCTACTTCTGTAGAATACGTAATTGTATAATTACCAGGAGTTGTTGTATCAACATTGTTATGTGTAATACTAATATCACTTGTATTAATAACTGTATTACCAAACTGATGATATGTAAGATTATCAAATGGATCCCAAGAATCACCAACATGAAGTGTGATATCTTGTGTATCTAAGACTTTAACTAATTCAACATAGAATGGAGAGAGTTGAACGTTTGCGGCTGCGTCAAATGTATCTGTCGTTAATGGATTTCCATCTGTATCGATTAGGTTAAGACCAGTTGAGCCTAGAAGGTAACGGTAAGATGTCATCAAATCTCCAGCACTTGTACGCTGTACACTATAACCTTCATCCTTAACAGCAGCGAAGATTGGTTCGTTATTGATAGAGTAGCTAGTATTGGAGAACGCAAGACCATCACTTGGTTGTGTAAAGTCAACTGGTGATAACATCATACTGAACATGTTGAAGCGAATATTTGATGAATTCACAGCAGGCATAAGAGCCTGGATGTTCGCTGGAACTTGACGGTATGTAGAGCCGCTCTCACGAATTGTACCGATAAATACACCATGTAGTTTATCGGCTACCTTATATCTGTAAGCAGAAGAAACGGCTTGTACAGCTGTTCCTTCACGTGCAGGTGAATAAGAGTAAACGATTGTACTCATCTGTACTTGTTCATCTGTTGTTAGTTTCATTGGAATATCCAAAGTTAATGTTTCGCCAGCACGGATAGAACCATAGAAATTAATGGAAGTAACTGATTGACCAATCAAAACTTGGAAGAGCCTGAATTTCGTCATACGTATAGTTTCCTGCTGGAGAATCGTATGACACTCTAAGTGTAGAACTGTAAGTACCTGTTGTTGGATTTGAAGTGAGACTGATCTGGATCTGGTACTAATGTTCTACTTGGATAATAAGGAAGTTGTAATTTAATATTTACATTTGCGTCTGTTGTTGTGACGTTATTTAGTTGTCCACAAAGAGCTAAATCATGTGCGTAGTCTCTGTTGTAAATATCGGAATTGTTAGGAACAGTTGTATACCAGTTAATAGTGGAATTTGTATTCCAGTTTGTAGAGGAATACGCTCTATTTCCCGTAATGTTATCGATTGCGGCATAACGGAAGAAATATTCGATCACCTCCGCCTGTGTAAATCGCATCTGGATTTGGATTTAATGGATTGTTGTAAAAATGGCTGTAGTGTATCGTTGCTTTGCGTGAACAGTTGTAGATGGAGTTGTTGTAAAAATTAATAATGTGCCAAGCATAAAACTTAATAGCCAAGAAAACAGTCTTTTTCATTGAATTGGTCCTCCTTCTAGTTCAATAATTAAAAACAGAACAATTATATTAGAATAAGTAGTCTACAGCAAGAAAAATGAACAAATAAATGCATAAGTTGTTAAAACAAAACACATTTTGTCATATACATTTTTATATGGCGCAAGAAATGCATAAATTGAAAAGTGGTGCTACAATACATTTGGATGAAAATGAATAAACCAAAAAAAGAAAAGTGAATACAAAAAGGTTACTGTTGGTGCTTATCGCTGTGGCGATGTTATTCGTTACAATTGGTAGTGTGTTATTACTGGGGTTGTCCTCGTTAATTGATGGCGTACGTAATTATTTTACAGGTGTTTCATTATCTATTGATGAATCGAAACTCAACGTTGAGTACGGTACTAACTTTGACCCTAAGAATATCATTACAGATGTTCATGGTACGGTAGAAGTGGATGGTACTGTAGATACTCACAAAAGTAGGTACATATCCAATTACATATATTTTAAAAGGTAAGGATATTCGTAAGGAGTATCAGTATACTGTAAAAGTTGAAGACCATACAGCACCAATCATTACGATGGTGGATTCTGCCATTACGGTAAATAAAGGAGACGCGTTTCAAGCAACGTCACTAGTATCTTCTGTAAAGGATCTTGTTGATGGTAATTTATCGTATAGTATGGAACTAACAAATGGTACGTATACGATGAGTGGAACTGTGGACACAAACACAATGGGTACTTATCCTATCACTGTAACTGCCAAAGATAAAAATGGTCTTGAAGCGAGTGATATAACTTATGTGACAGTTGTAGATCCTACAATCAGCACGCCATATAAGATTGGTGTCAATCGTGTATTCAATACGGTTACGATTTACGCGTATGACCAAACAACAGGAAGTTGTACATTGCCAGTCAAAGCGATGTTGTGTTCAGTGGGGCCAGAGACACCTGCAGGTGTATTCCAAACCTTTAATCGCAGTCGTTGGCGTCCTTTGTATGGAGATGTATATGGCCAGTATGTAACAGATATCGTAAATGATATTCTATTTCACTCGGTTCCGTATTTTACGCAGAATCCAAGTGATTTGGAGTATGAAGAGTTTAATAAGCTAGGTACATCAGCTTCACTTGGTTGTGTACGTCTTTCGGTGAAAAATGTAAAGTGGATTTATGATTACTGTCCACTAGGTGTGACGGTTGAAATTTATGATGATGCGCAAAAACCCAGGACCGTTAGGTACTCCTGAACAGACGAAAATTGATGTGACAAGTCCAAATCGTGGTTGGGATCCAACAGATCCAGACCCAAATAACCCTTGGCTATCTACGATACATTAAAAGAAAACCCTGTAATGTTTGATAACAACTTTATGGGGTTTTCTTATATAATAATTGTATCTAGTTTTAGATAGTGGGGAGGTAAGGATGAGCGTGCGCAAGATTTTAATTATCGGAGGTACTGGTGTCATTTCTTCGGCTGTACTAGGAATGCTAGCGAAGAGTCGAGATACCGAGTTATACGTTATCAATCGTGGACATCGTCCATTACCTGTAATGGCTAATCATATTATCTGTGATGCCAATGATACTGCTGAAATGCAGAAGATTATTGGAAGTACTGTATTTGATGCGGTTATTGACTTGTGGTCTATACACCAGATCAAGCAAGAGATCGTGTATATTTATTCCAAAACCATACAAGACAATATATCTTTATCTCCACTGTCGTGGTATTCAACCATGAAAATAACTTCATTCTCAATGAAGACTCTGTACAGAAGAACCGTTTATCACAGTATGGAAGAGATAAGTCGGCTTGTGAGGATGTATTCAACCAAGCAGCGAAGAAGGGCTTTCCAATCACTATCGTTAGACCTTCACAGACGTATGGCTTTGACCGTTTCCCATTGAGTGTAAAGGGTAAGAATTGCTGGAGTGTTGTATCGAGAATTCTGAGTGATAAACCAGTCATTATCCATGGAGATGGCCAATCCATCTGGCATATGATGCACAGCTTTGACTTTGCGTATAACTTTATCCAATTGATTGGAAATATGAATGCGATTAATCGTTCGATTAACCTTGTAAATCCAGAGATTGTAACCTGGGATATGATTTACGATTCATTAGGAAAGGCATTGAATCGTAAAGTACAGAAAGTACATATCGCATCTGAAACGCTCGCGATGAGTACAAAGTATCCTCTTTCAGAACAGATTGCTGGGGATAAACAATTCTCTAATCTATATACGGATATCGTAAGAGATGCATTAATTCCTGATTTTAAATGTCTTATCAATTTAGATAAGGGAATTGAACTTTATACACAATATATTTGGGAACATAGTGAATCTAGAATTGAAGATCCTGACTTTGATGTGTGGTGTGATCAAGTGATTAATGATTACCATGCATACATGGGAAGATTTAATGCAAAATTTTAAAGCGTAGAGAAACCTACGTTTTTTTCTTGAGATAAAAGTAGTTGACATATACCCTGTGGGGGTATATAACAGATATGTGAAACGGAGGTGTGAGATGCATCAATGTGAAGTGAAACATAAAAAAAGAACTGCAGATGAGCAGAAGAAGCTTGTGACTAGATTAAAGCGTATTGAGGGTCAGGTACGTGGAATACAGAAGATGGTGGAGGATGATTTATACTGTCCAGATATCTTAGTTCAGGTATCCGCTATTACAAGTGCACTAAATAGTTTTAATAAAGAGTTATTGGCATGTCACATTCGTGGTTGTGTCGCAACAGATATACGACAAGGAAAAGATGAGTCGATAGATGAACTCGTAACAGTACTTCAAAAGTTAATGAAGTAATTAGAAATGAGGTTTTATGGAAAAATATATTGTAGAAGGTATGACTTGTGCATCTTGCCAAGCCAGAGTTGAAAAAGCTGTATCCAAGGTAGATGGTGTACAATCCTGTGCAGTCAGTCTACTAACAAATTCAATGGGAGTTGAAGGTAACGCAGACCCAAATGCGGTTATAAAAGCTGTCGAGAATGCGGGTTACAGTGCAAAGTTACAGTCAGAGACTACTACCGAAAAAGCAGATACAGCCAGTGTTTCTGCAGAAGAGGAAGTTTTACAGGATCATGAAACACCAAAATTAAAGAAGCGTCTATGGTATTCACTAGGATACTTAGTAATCCTAATGTATATCACGATGGGCTATGGCATGTTAGGCTTGCCATTACCAGCATTCCTAAATCACAATCATATTGGTTTAGGTTTAACACAGATGTTTCTAACATTAATTTTGATGATTATTAATAAGAAGTTCTTTATCAGTGGATTTAAGTCATTCATGCATGGTTCTCCAAACATGGATACATTAGTCGCATTAGGTTCTTCTGTATCCTTTGCATGGTCAGTCTATGTATTGTATGTGATGACAGTGCAGATTACAGATGGTGTAGCGAACATGGAACTGATGCCACTCTATCATAGTCAGTTGTATTTTGAATCTGCCGCAATGATACTGGTATTCATTACAATTGGTAAGATGTTAGAAGCAAAATCCAAGGGTAAGACAACAGACGCATTAAAGAGTTTAATGAAGCTAGCACCAAAGAAGGCTACCATCATTCGTGATGGTGTTGAGACAATCATCAATATCGATGAAGTGAAGTTAGATGATATCTTCGTTGTAAAACCGGGTGAAAGTATTCCGGTAGATGGTGTGATTATCTCTGGAGATAGTTCTATCAACGAATCTGCTCTAACAGGTGAGTCAGTACCAGTGGATAAGAGTGTCAATGATACGATTAGTGCAGGTACCTTAAATATCTCTGGGTATTTACAGGCTAAGGCTACTCACGTTGGAAAAGATACGACACTTTCTAAGATTATTCAAATGGTAAGTGATGCGGCTGCCACAAAGGCTCCAATCGCAAAGATAGCTGATCAAATTTCAGCAGTATTCGTGCCTGCAGTCATTGTCATTCCGTCATCGTGATGATTGGTTGGTTACTTGCAGGAGCTAGCTTTGTATATGCACTAGAACGAGCAATTTCTGTACTAGTTATCTCTTGCCCATGTGCATTGGGACTTGCGACGCCAGTAGCCATCATGGTTGGAAACGGTTTAGGCTTCCAACATGGTATCTTATTTAAGACTTCTGAAGCTCTAGAAGAAATGGGAAAGATGAATATCATTGCCTTAGATAAGACAGGAACGATTACAACTGGACAGCCAACAGTAAAAGATATCTATCCAATTGGAGATATGAGTAAAAATGATTTACTGCAAATCGCATATTCTGTAGAGCAGAAATCGGAACATCCATTTGCGAAAGCAATCGTTGAAAAAGCCCAACAAGAAAACATTCAAGTATTACCAACAGAACAGTTTAAGAATGTAGTTGGTAGCGGTATTGAAGCGACACTCAACAATCATTTGATACAAGCAGGTTCAATGAGTTATATTCGAACAATCGCAGATATCTCATCTGATATTCAAGCAAAAGCAGATGGATATGCAAGTGAAGGTAAGACACCATTATTCTTTGCGCAAGATGGAAAACTCATAGGTATGATTACCGCTGCAGATACAATCAAGGAAGATTCATTCGACGCAATTACAAAGCTAAAGAAGCTGGGTATGCAGGTAGTTATGTTAACGGGTGATAATGAGCGTACTGCTAGTGCGATTGCGAAGGTTGCAGGTGTTGATCGCGTTGTGGCTGGTGTAAAACCAGATGGAAAAGAAGCAGTTATCTCAGAACTTCAAAAACAAGGAAAAGTTGCGATGGTTGGTGATGGTATCAACGATGCACCAGCACTGACAAAAGCAGATATTGGTATTGCAATCGGTGCAGGTACTGATGTCGCAATTGATTCCGCAGATATCGTATTGTCTAACTCAACATTAACCGATGTTGTTAGAGCTGTTAGACTGAGTCGTGCAACACTACATAATGTCAAAGAGAATCTATTCTGGGCATTCTTCTATAACTTGATTTGTATTCCATTAGCAGCTGGTTTATTTGGCTTATCGATGAATCCAATGTTTGGTGCAGCAGCGATGGCTCTATCAAGTGTTACAGTATGCATGAATGCTTTTAAGATTAAATTTATTTAAGATTGATAAAGATATTGAAGAAAAACATATTCAAAGAGAAAAACATATAGAAAGAAAAGAGGAAAAACAAATGGAAAAGAAGATTATGATTGAAGGTATGGTGTGTGGTCATTGTGAAAAGGCTGTAAAGAATGCACTAGAAAAGATTGATGGTGTATCATCTGCTGAAGTATCACATGTTAGTAAGCAGGCTATCGTAACTTTAAATAAAGAAGTATCTAATGAAGAGTTACGTAAAGCTGTCGAAGCAGAAGATTATACAGTTACAGGAATTGAGTAACAACTAGATATCGGTGATATTCATCGATATCTTTTTGGTTAGTTTTATCAAACCATGCATACAAGAAAAGAATGTCAATAAATGGCATTCTTTTTAGACTTTCATGGGATTTTTGTAGTGTTTTTGTTATATTGTGAAAAACTAATTAAATATTAAAAATAAATGAAACAAACAACAAGGAGTAAACATAGCATGAGATTTTTTTGAGACAAAAGAACGATTGAGTGCAGATAATACCATGGAAGCCCAAAAGTACGTAATACATTGAAAGAACATCGTGTATATCTAATCAATTTGATGGCTTCTCCAGGTGCAGGTAAGACAACAACACTTGTCAGAATGATAGAGGAGTTGAAGAAGGATTACCGTGTAGGTGTGATGGAAGCAGATGTCGATTCTGATGTGGACGCAAAGACAATTTCTAATCTAGGAGTAAAAAGTAATCCAGCTCCATACAGGTGGTAGCTGTCATATGACAGCGGACATGACTGCCCGTGGAATGGAAAGGCTGAACATTGAAGATTTAGACGTTGTGATTTTAGAGAATATTGGTAACTTGGTATGTCCGGCTGAGTTTGATACGGGTGCAAATCTAAAGCTAGTTATTCTAAGTGTTCCTGAGGGTGATGATAAGCCACTGAAATATCCACTGATGTTTCAGGTAGGTGATATCTTACTCTTTAATAAGATTGATACTAAGGCAATCTTTGATTTCGATGAAGAGCGCTGTAAGGCACATGTACGTAAGCTAAATCCAAATATGGAATTCTATCCAATCAGTGCAAAAACTGGTGAAGGATTTGATGACATGATAAATGCGATACGCAAGCGTATTGAAGCGTGGAGGAATGTGGAATGAAAATCATAGAACTCCATAAGAGTATAACCGCATCAAATGAAAAGGATGCCAACGCATTACGCATGCAAATGAAATTTCAGGGAACACTACTCATCAACCTAATGAGTTCTCCTGGCTCTGGTAAGACCACTTTATTAAGTTCTACAATCCAAATGTTAGAAAAATTTAAGATAGCGGTTCTTGAAGCAGATATTGAATCTGCAGTTGATGCGGAAAGAATTGAACAGTTAGGTGCTGTTGCAGTACAGGTACATACAGATGGTATGTGTCATATGGATGCAGGGATGACAAAGACAGGTATTGATGCGATGAAGGAACACGACATTGACCTAGCATTCTTAGAGAATGTAGGAAATCTAATTTGTCCTGCGGAATATGATACAGGTGCTGGAAAGAATGTCATGATTCTAAGTGTGACAGAAGGTGATGATAAACCTCTCAAATATCCATTGATGTTTGAAAAGAGTGATGCCCTAGTCATCAGTAAGATTGATGCACTGCCATATTTTGATTTTGATTTAGAAACGTGTATCAAACGCGTAAAGCGTTTAAACCCAAATATTAAAATTTTCCCTCTAAGTGCTAAAACCAAAGAGGGTATGAAAGAGTGGCTCAACTGGTTACGAGAAGAAACAGGTGAGTGGAAAGTGAGAAGATAATTATGACAACTGCCCCAAAGAAGAGAATGACAAATGAACGTGACTTCATTCCAGACCCAAACTATGTAGCTGCAGATCCAGAGAAGGAGAAACTATTACTTGACCTTGCATGCATGATTACAAACCGTATCAAGGCAAAGTTAACGCATTCTGTTAAAACAGAAGATCCAGAATACTGGATGCTAGATGAAGTACTTACAAAAGAAGAAGTGAAGTTCATGTTATCGTTCAAGAAGACTCGTGTTGGATATAAACCAGAAGTTCTAGCGAAGAAAAATAACATGACGCTAGAAGAAACACAAAAGATGATTGATCATCTCTGTTGGATTGGTTTGATTGAGATGAACCGTGAAAAATCCAGAGAACGAGAAGCAGTATAATGTACCTATTTTCGTTCCGGTGTTCTGCTGAGTTTATGATGATGAATGATGAACTAACAGAAGCTCATCCAAACCTTGCGACATTCTTTAACTTAATGACACAGATGCCACTAGAACCTGTAACACCAATGGTTCCACTTGGTGGTGGTGGAATTGGTATGCATGTTATTCCTGTAGAAAAAGCGATTGAACATGTAAATCAATCCGTATCTGTAGAACACTTGAGTCACTGGTTAGATAAGTATGATAAGTACGCAATCAGTCAATGTACATGCCGTCGCCAACAAGAAATGCGTGGTGAAGGTTCTGGTGAAATCAATGGTGAATTCTGTATTGGTGTTGGAGACATGGCTGAATATCAGGTTGACCGTGGTAGAGCTCATTATGTTTCCTATGATGAAGTCTTAGAAATCTTAAAGCGTGGTGAACGTCATGGCTTTGTACATCAAATTACAAATATTGATGGTGAAGGTAAGATTGTAGGTATCTGTAACTGTGCACCTGGTGTATGTAATGCATTACGTACATCACAGTTGTACAATACACCAAACCTATCTCGTTCCGCATATCGAGCACATGTCGAGAAAGAAAAGTGTGTTGCCTGCGGTAAGTGTGTAGAAGTTTGCCCAGTTGGAGCTGCGAAGCTTGGCCAGAAGTTATGTACAAGTTTAGGCGCAATCAAATATCCAACAACATTACTGCCAGATGAGACAGAATGGGGCGAGGATCATTGGAATCCAGATTATCGTGAAACTTCTAAGATTAACTGCTATGACACAGGTACTGCGCCATGTAAGACTGCTTGTCCTGCTCACTTAGCAGTGCAAGGATATGTAAAGATGGCTTCTGAAGGAAGATTCATGGATGCCCTTAAACTAATCAAGCAGGATAATCCATTCCCTGCGGTATGTGGTGCAATCTGTAATCGTCGTTGTGAAGACGCATGTACTCGTGGTAAGGTTGACCAACCTATCGCAATTGATGAAATCAAGAAATATATCGCTGCACAAGAATTAAACGCAGAGACACGTTTCGTCCCTTTGTGTGAAAAGGATGATGGTGGAATGTGGTCTGATAAATATAAGATTGCGATTATCGGTGCAGGCCCTGCTGGTCTTTCAGCTGCCTATTACCTCCGTATGCATGGATATCCTGTAACAGTATTTGAAAAGGAAAGCCGTGCAGGTGGTATGTTGCTGAATGGTATTCCATCTTTCCGCTTAGAAAAAGATATTATCGAAGCTGAAATCGATGTCCTACGTCAGATGGGGGTTGAGTTTAAATACAATATTGAAATTGGTAAGGACACAACAATCCCATCATTACGCAGCGAAGGCTATAAAGCATTCTATATTGCGATTGGTGCCCAGGGTGGACGTAAGACAGGTGTTCCTGGTGAAGACGCAAATGGTGTTCAAACAGGTGTAGAGTTCTTGCGTAAGGCAAATAATGAAGCTTCAAGACATACATTAGAAGGTGATGTAGTTGTTATCGGTGGTGGTAATGTTGCGGTTGACGTAGCACGTACTGCTGTTCGCTTAACAGAAGGCAAAGTCACAATGTTGTGCCTTGAAGGTGAAAAGGAAATGCCTGCAGCTAGAGATGAAGTACTAGAAGCCAAGGAAGAAGATATTTCTGTAATGAATGGCTGGGGTCCAAAGGAAATCCTAACTGAAAATGGAAATGTTACGGGTGTTGTATTTAAGAAGTGCTTATCTGTAAAGGATGCAGATGGTAAGTTTAATCCTCAATACGATGAAAATGAAACCATCACGGTTCCATGCAAGAATGTATTACTATCCATTGGACAATCGATCGAATGGGGTAAACTCTTAGAAGGAACAAAGGTTGAACTCAATCGCAACAATACTGCTAAGGCTGACCCAGTCACATTACAGACTGCTGACCCAGATATCTTTGTTGGTGGTGATGTATACACAGGTCCAAGATTTGCGATTGATGCGATTGCGGCTGGTAGAATTGTAGAAGATTCCATTAATCGTTTCGTTCATCCAGGACAATCTATGACAATCAACCGTGACCTACGTCATTTCATTGAATTAAATAAGGATAATGTTGTATTAGAAGAGTTTGATACAGCCAAGCGTCAAATTCCTGGACATAAACAAGGAAATCCAAAGGCTACATTCAACGATATGCGTTTGGCATTTACAGATGAACAAGTTCGTACAGAAGCAAAACGTTGTTTGGGTTGTGGTGCGACATTCGTTGATCTCAATAAGTGTATTGGTTGTGGTCTATGTACAACACGTTGTGAATTTGATGCGATTCATCTACAAAGAGATTTACCAGATGCATCTAGAATGTATCGTTGTGAAGATAAGATTAAGGCTGTTCTTCCTTATGCCGCAAAACGTAAGCTTAAGATTTTATTCAAGAAGAAGAGTAAATAACCATGCATGAGATGGGAATCGTTACACACCTTGCGAAATCTCTTACCGAAATGGCAGAAGAAAACAAGGTCACAAAATATGGCTCAGTAACCCTAGAGGTTGGTGAAGTGTCTGGTATCATGACAGATTACTTCGTAGATTGTTGGGATTATTTCAAAGTAAAGTATCCTCTATTACTAGAGTGTGAATTAAAACTAGAGACAATTCCTGCCGTGACATTTTGTGAATCGTGTAAACAGGAATATGAGACAGTAAAACATGGAAGAATATGTCCATATTGCGGTAGTGAAGAGACATACCTTGTAAAAGGTGATGAATGCGTTATCAAAGAAGTTGAAGCAGAAACAGAGGAGTAGAAATTCAAGGGTCTCCAAAAACTTTGGGGGACTAGCCAACACTTTGGGGGACCACTTTGGGGGACAACCCATGAATTCAGGAGAACACTAGACATCAAAATCTAGTGTTCTTTTTCAATACCTTTCTTATAATGTCCACGAATTTTTTCCATCTTTATGAATGGCTTTTAAATCCCTAGGGATAGCTAATATAGAGGGAGCTTCACGTGTTGCCCAAAGTAATCTATTTCTTGTGTATTCAAAATTGGCAACTCCATTTGAAATTCGTTTTAAATCTTTAGGCTTATTATTAAAGGATTCCATAGGGCCATTAGAAATCCTTCTAATCATTTCGACTTCACCATCTATATTTACCGTGGTTATTGTTGTAAAAGGCAGCGAGTATTGGATATTTGTATTTTTAATAAATCAGAAAAATTCTCTGAACATTTTTAAATGGGATGAACCGTATTCTCTTATCAGACCATCTAAAGCTTGTTCAGCGTGGATAGGATCACCGATATATTCATTATTAAAAGAAATGTATTTTTCTTTTAATTCTCTGATTTCTTTGAAGTTTGGATCCAGAGAAAGGAATAGATTTTCTTTCTGATATTTTTTCTTAACGGTATTGATGTATATGTTTATTTTATTATTGATCCATTGGATGACATGAAATGAATCGACGATGGATATAGCGTTTTTAAAGAATGATCGTGGTAGATTTAGGTATGCATTATACATATCACTAACGATGTATTTGACCGCATCTCGTTCATCTTTTGAAATGGAATTAAAGTAGCTTGTCAGTGTATCTTTATTACGGTTTGGAAGTATGTCTAGAACCTGACTTGTCCTAAAATCCATTATGACCAAGGCATATCGGTTTTTATGGTCAAAGTTTAAATAAACCTCGTCTATTGCGATAATATCTGTTAATGGTAGGCGAGGTAAATTGACATAACGCATAAATGTATTGTGTACATAGGTATCTGATACGTTGTAACGTAAGGCTACCTCAGTAGCTGTCATATTTATGTCCTTAAGTTCATTAATAATCATATAGGGCATCAGAGTGGTTGTCTGTTTGTATGGCTCAACAAAACCGAAAGAGTCTCTTTCGTAATGATTACAGTTAGGACAGTGCCATTTTTTCTGTCTTAGATTAATCATGAGATTACCAATTCCCTGAAGAACTGAGTGTTTTACCTTGCGAGCATATATACCTTTGGATCTCATGTTATATCCACATTCAGGGCATATATGAGTATCAACAGGCTTCTTTTCGACTGTAATATATTTACAGTTATCTAGTTCAGAATAATCACTGATGATAATGTCAGGATCAGAAATACTAAAAAGTTGTAAAAATATCTTTTATCCATATAACCTCCTTTATAAAAAGACATCGAACATCTTTTATGATAAGGAAATGGAAAAAGGGATGAACCACTAGGAAATCATCCCTTAAATTTTTTGAAATTACCTGTCCCCCAAAGTGGTCCCCCAAAGTTTAGTCCCCCAAAGTTTTTGGAGACCCAAATTCAAAATCTACTCTTCTTTTTTGAATGAATTGATATATAATGAACATTATTCTTTGAAGGAGGAAAACGTGATGAGAAAAAGCATGGTTGAGGGAAACTCTTTAAAAACTGATATTACAGTTTGCAATTCCTCCTTGTTAGGAAATCTATTCCAACAAACATATAATGTGGCAGATGCCGCAATTGTAGGACAAACACTAGGTCCTGCAGCGCTAGCAGCTGTTGGTGCGACCAGCAGTGTCCAGTTTTTGGTATTGGGATTTTGTATTGGTACAATGGCAGGATTTGCGGTACCAATTGCCCAACGCTTTGGTGCAAATGATTCAAAGGGGATGCATAAATTTGAATTTCAAGGTTGTGTTTGGACATTTATTATTGCGGTGATTTTTAACTGTCGCGACTTGCTTCTTCTGCCCATTAATCTTGGATTTATTACGTGTTCCAGCTGAAATCTATCAGGATACATATAACTATATTATTGTGATTTTTATTGGCATACCTTTTACACTTTTTATATAACTACTTATCGAGTATCCTACGTGCAATCGGTGACTCTAAAACACCATTTATCTTCTTAGCGATTTCGGCTGTACTGAATATCTTTTTGGATATATTCTGTATCATTAACTTGAAGTGGGGTGTTGTTGTGCAGTGATTGCTGACTGTATTCTCCAAGCAGTTTCAGGAGTTTTATGCTTAATTTTAATTGTGATAAAATTTCCAATTTTACATATTCATTCAGAAGAAAGAAAGTTTGATCCTGAACTATCAAAACGATTATTGATAATGGGAATTCCGATGGGCCTACAATATTCAATCACAGCCATCGGTTCAATGATTATGCAATCAGCAAATAACTCTCTAGGAACAGTGTATGTTTCTGCCTTTACCGCTGGTGTCAAGATTAAGCAGTTCTTGTTGTGTCCGTTTGATGCCTTGGCTACTGCGGTTTCTACCTTTGTCTCACAGAACTATGGCGCAAAGAAGGAAGACCGTATCAAAGAAGGTTTGCGTAAGGGTACTTATGTTGGTGTTGCGTATGGTGTGCTAGCAGGAATCTTCATGATTCTATTTGGAAAAGTACTCAGTACTTTATTTATTACAGGTGATGAAACAGTACTATCTGCGGCAGATTTATATCTAAGAAGAGCGGGATATGCTTGGTGGTTATTAGGTATCTTGAATGTTGTGCGTATGAGTATTCAAGGATTAGGATATGCGATGCGTGCAATCTATTGTGGTGTTGTTGAAATGATTTGTCGAACAGCCGTCTGTGTATTTTTGGTAGCAGACTTTGGATTCAATGCGATTACGTGGGCTGATCAAAGTGCATGGCTTGGAGCGGTACTCTATCTAATACCAGTAACGATTATCACGATGCGTGATATTTCAGAACAGATTCACAATGAAGCTAACGCAGATATTTTAATGAAGTACAAAAAGATCACATGAAAATAGTGCGGAAACAATAAACATTAAATTTAAAAATGAAATAAGTATAGTATTTTATTCTTTAAATTAACAGATTGTTGAAGTATCGTTTATTTTCATAGATGATCTTTTTAGTGAATTGCTGGTTTAATTTCTTGTGAAGAATTATACCTCTTCCGTCCCGAAGGTATAGTATTTAATTGATTTTTAATACAAACTGTTGATAAAAACAGTTCCAATCACAGGAAAAAGGAAAAAGTATATGTTTTCAATCAGATTACAGTTTTTAATCATCATTTTAGTAGGAATAGCACTTGTTAAATAAATAGGTATGATATAGATGAAAATACTACGAATAAAAAGTATTAAAAATTTTATCAGGGTCGATCTCGTAATTCTAGTAATTCTACCATAATTGGATTAATAGCTTCCGATCGAAGTCCTATAAAATCAAGACAAATAATTAATAGAAATATTACACCCATTGAGTATACTGCTACCAGAAGGAATAAGAAATTCATTATATGAAGCGAAAGGTGATTTAGGTAAAGACAATATACATTAAAAACTATTAAAAACGGAGTAATAACAAGAGACTTCAAATTCAGATTTTTGCAATATAAAATACTGTTAAAGGTAAAGGTTTTAAAAAGTGAATAATACATTTTTGCCATTGCGAATATCAATAGATATAGTATCAATAGCCTCCGAAAATAAAATTGAATAGATATTATTAATGAGAAAACTATTGCTAATATACAAGAGCATCTGGGAGTTGTTAGTAGCTAGCAAAAAGGAAAAACAGTTCCTCCTAATAAAAAGGTATACAAAGATAGTAGGAAGATACATGCTCAAATCGGCAAGCATCCAGCTTGCTAAGTTAGCCTTATAAACGGTGGCTTCCATGAGAATCGTAAGCACGATACTATATATTGAAACATATTACACTCAGAACTTTGATATTTTTATTCCATCTCCCCAAATAAATATGGAGATGATTATTATGATATAAATAAGTGGAATTATGAACATAAATGGCTCAATTAAGAAATTGAATCGGTAATAATTTTTGTTGGTATATAACTAATATATGGGAATGGCGTCAATAAAAGTATTTTTGAATTGATTTGAGAGTTAAGTCAGGAATAATGATCCGGATAAAACGTAAGATATGAATGAAATAAATGCTTTTTAACCCCCTATATTTCTGTGAGAATAGAAAGTGGATAATCCAATTAGGATAGAAATCAAAAATACTAATCGAACATGCATATAGTAAGAATGGAATAGCTTTTAGCATGCATGCAAGTATATTATAAGTTCCTAATGCAAATATACTTACTGTAAAAATCGGGATATATACGCAAATAATGCGGACAGCCATTTTTGCTAGAGCTTTGAAAATAACTAGTATAAAGTAACATTTTGGTAAGAGCAGCTTTTGACCTAAACCATTCCCTTTGATATCTTTTGCAATTTCTCTAGATACATCCATGGTAATTACCACGTAGGTTAAATTAGAGATAATAACATATAGGATTATCCCGCTATTGGTATATGCTTTAATATCAGTAGTTGACATAATACTGATGATAAAAAAGCAATTAATCGCAATTGGAAAAAGTACAGATCCCAGTACTTCTCCAATGAAATAGAGAGGATACGAGACATATTGTTTGAATGAATTCTTCAGCAAACTTGTAATCACTATTTACCCTTCTATATAATTCCTCTATTACCTCATTCAAGTCCATATCAACTAAGTTAATTTCTTTTTAATCTATCAGAAGGTATTTTTCCTATGGTTTCTATGAATTTTTGGTTATCTTGTTGTATTTCTACTTGTTTTTATAGTTTCATCATCCATCTTAAATTCTAAAAATTTTTGGCTTAACAATCATATATAATTCACTAATTTTACCTAGGAATAATTGTTGCCCTCGTTGAGAATCAATATATTGTCACTGAGTTCTTTGATATCATCAATATTATGACTGGTTAGAATCAAAGATGCATTATTTTGTTTAACATATTCTTTCAGAAATGAACGAACGGAGCATTGAGTCGAATAATCTAAGCCAATCGTTGGTTCGTCTAAAAAGATGATTGTTGGAGTATGTAAAAAAGCAATAAGTAAATCGCTCTTCATCCTCTCGCCTAAAGATAATGTTCTTACTTGTTGTTTTAATTGGGTAGTAAGTCCAAGCTTAGATGAGAGTGAGGAAATGCGAATATCCGCAGTTTCTCTATTGATCCCGTATACAGAAGCCATAAACAGCGCATTATCATATATGGAAATATCTTCGTCCATTTGACTTTTTTGTCCCATGATAATTGCTACGGAATTTCTGTATGATTTAATTCTCTTAAAAGGGTTGGTTCCCGTTACTTCTACCTCACCACTGTCAGGAACCATAATACCTGACAATATTTTAATAAGTGTCGTTTTTACCTGCACTGTTTTTCCTGATAATTCCTAATATTTCACCATGGAGAACAGAAAAGTGATATTTTGCAAGAGCGATAGTAGATCTGCAATCACTAAAAATTCTAGAATGATTGTATTTTTACTAATATTATTGCATATAATACTTTTGTTAACTCTTGCATTGTAGTATAGTACTCCATGTGCTTGGAACATATTTGGTGATAGATATAGATAATGAAATGTTGTGAGTTGATTATGGGAATGTTGATTTTAAAAATACGAAGGCAATCACCTTTCAATACAGATAAACATTTATATTTGTTGCAATTATTATATACATCATTTTCCAATGATAGAATCCATAAGTTAATGAAGCGAGGTGAATGCTGGATTTATGAGCGATAATAACATTCAATACTCATGCATATATAATTGAAATATAGCTTACTCATAAATAAAAGGGAAGAACCTTCGAACTTCCTTTGTTTATGGTGGTCTCTGAGGGCCTGGAACCCTCGACCCACTGATTAAGAGTCAGTTGCTTTCTACCAACTGAGCTAAGAAACCATCTCGCTTAATGCTTTATGATTATATAATTTAAATTTTATCTTTGCAAGAGGTTTTTAAGATAAATTTCTTTTCGTTTGACTTTTCGCAATTTTAAAGAAAAATTCAAAAATGACTTGCTTGTGACGTTGCGTGATAAACTATCATTATTATGAGGTGAGGATATGAGTGATACTATCGAAAGAAACTAAACAAAAGATGTATTCGACAGGTGAGATTGTGAAATTATGCGGTATTACTAGTTCGTACTGTTCAGTATTATGATCAACGTGGATTACTAATTCCTACTGAACTAAGTGAAGGTGGTAGACGTATGTATACTTCCGAAGATGTAGAAAAATTAAGATTATTAATTTATTTGCGTTCTCTAGGATTATCCATTGATGATATTGCCAGTATTTATCAGCAAGACAATGGTGAGAATATAATTAAGGCTTTAATTGATGAACGTATATTTGCGATAGAGAAAGAAGTTGAGGAACAAAAAATAAAACTTCAAGATGCAAAATCATTTCGTGAACAATTAAAGGCAATACCAGTGATAACACCAGCATCAATGCCAAATATTGCGTATATTTTGAAACGGAAAGAACGATTGAAACATTACCGGATACAGCTTTTCATTATTGGAATTATAGTTGGAATCATACAAGGTGCATCTTTTGTGTATTCGCTATTTAGCAGAAAGTGGTGGATATATCTTGTTGTTGAGGTATTGATAATTATTTTTGGATCAATTTTATTCAAAAAATATATGAATATTGTTGCCTATATCTGTCCGGAATGTCATACCGTTTTTAGGCCAAATGGAAAAGAGGTTTTATGGGCGAGACACACGTATCATACTAGAAGGTTGACGTGTCCATGTTGTAATAAAAAAGTGTTCTGTGTAGAAACCTTACGGGAGGAAGACTTATGATTGAAATTAAAAATTTAACGAAGAAGTATGATGGGAAAGTTGCTGTAGAGCACTTATCTTTGTCTGTTTCTGATGGAGATATCTATGGTTTTATTGGGGCTAATGGTGCAGGGAAAACTTCTACCATAAAAGCAATCGTTGGAATTCATGGTTTTGATGAAGGTGAAATTTTAATAAATGGTCATTCTATTCAAAGGGAGCCAATCTTATGTAAACAACAAGTGGCATATATACCAGATAATCCTGATTTATATGAGCATTTAACGGGGTATCAATTCATTAACTTTATCGCTGATTTGTATCATGTGTCTTCTGAAGATAGAAAAAATCGCATACAAACATATGGGAATCTTTTCGAAATGACAGATTCCCTGGGAAATATGATTTCTTCATATTCACATGGGATGAAACAACGTACTGCAATTATTGCGGCTCTTATACATGAACCGAAGATATTGATCTTAGATGAACCATTTGTAGGGTTGGATCCAAAAGCTACATTTGAACTCAAGAATATTATGAAAGAAATGACGCAGAAAGGATGTACAATTTTCTTCTCAACGCATGTTTTAGATGTGGCAGAGAAACTCTGTAATAAAATTGCTATTATCCATAAAGGAAAACTTGTTACATGTGGTAATACGGATACCGTAAAGGGAACAAAGTCATTAGAAGAGTTCTTTATGGAGGTGGATGCATAATGAATCAAATCATTCATTTATCAAAAGCAAAACTCTTAAATACACTACCCTATAAATGATTTTTGCGGAAACAATAAACAAAAACGTAATATAGCTGTATTATTCGTTGTTGTTTATTGTCTATATGGCAATAAATATGGGAGCATTTTCTGTCACGACAACAATGAACTTGATACATACAGGACTTGTGGAATATGTGTATGCAAGCTTGTTGTCGCTAACGAGTGTCGCTTTAATAACATTATTATTGTTTACGTTAAATGCATTATTATTTGAGGGTAATGATTATGACATGTTGCAGTCACTGCCAGTTTCTAAAAGAGATATTATCGCAAGTAAACTATTGATTGTTTATATCTTTGCGTTTTGTTTCACCTGTGGAATGATGTTACCAGGTATGGTGGCACATGTACTTATTACACATGCATACTTACAGCTTGCATTCGGTATTCTCTCTCTTGTGTTTGTTCCGGTAATACCGATAGGAATTGCAATCATCTTTAGTGTGGGCATTCTTTATGTAGCATCTTTTGCTAAACATACAACAGTATTAAAAGTACTATTATCTGTTTTATTGTTTATTGGTTTGATGGTAGGAATCTTTCTGCTTCAAAGTGTCGGCGGTTTATCTACTATGACAGGATTACAAATGATACAGATATACCCACTATCTTTGATATTTTTAAAGTCAAACCTATTATATGCATGCATATCAATCGTCGTTTCTGTATTAATCTTCTATATGCTTACATGGAAATATGAAGTTCTGCATAAGCTTTCCACAAAACGTAGAGTTATATACCATGATGCAACTTTTAAGCATCATTCAGTATTCCATGCGTTATATCAAAAAGAAGTGCAACGTTTCTTTGGCTCGTATTTAGCAGTAATCAATCAGGGGTTTGGTGTCATTATGTTAGTAATAGGGAGTGTATTGTTGGTGTTTGTGCCACCAACAATGCTGTTTTCTATGTTGAAAGTGTCGCAAATCCCTGCAAATGTGGTGGATTATATTCCGCTTGTGATTGCAGGGATGCTGGCATTCACATTCCCTTCAGCTTCTTCCTTATCATTAGAAGGGAAGAATCTATGGATTATTCAAACTGCTCCAATCAAGATGAAAGATATTATATTTAGTAAGATATCGGTAACATTATCTTTACATCTAATAGGATATGTTTGCGCAATCATCGCAGTATTCTTACGATTTTCGCTATCAGTCGAACAGATGATTGCGGTGTTACTTATTCCATTAGTATATTCTTTCTTTACTGCAATCTTGGGATTTGCGCTAGACTATCGATTTGCGAATTATAGTTGGGACAATGAAGTTGTTCCAATTAAGCAAAATTTACAGGTTGGCTTAACGATGTTGACTAGTTTATTTATGGTTGGATTACCGATACTACTTTCAACTGGTTTAGTCATAAATCTTTATTTCGCAATGTATTTGGTAGCGGGTATTCTAGTCATTGTAAGTGTGATTCTATTTTCTGCTTTTAAGTAGAATTCGTACATTATCCTAGTTCAATTCCATTGCATATGAGTTTAGAACCACATTCTGTACAGTCGATATCAAATTGATCGTTGGTATCTCTGTTCCTCTGGTATGTAGTTATTAAATTGGTCGACGAGTATATAGTTTGGGGTTTTCTTCCTTGGTGTTGTAAACCAGAGCGAAAGACTTGTTTAGATTGAATGGTTTTGGATGGAATGTGATATGTTTTTACCATCTTTTACAAAGTGTGTTCCTGTTTCGATGAAGTGCAAATGTAATATCGTGTTTGGTGGCTTGGTGATAGAGGCTTTTAACCCACTCGTAAATGTAAGGTCAACTGCTGTTATAGTTTTCTCCACCGACGATGATTTGTTTGATTTTTCGGATAGGTATTGCTCAATGTGTATCTCTGATAAGAGTGGGGCACACATGATTCCCTTTATGTTTGAAGGGTAAATCTAATAAGATGGGGATACGTTCATCAGCACGCTTTTTGGTTTTTCCAGCTGTAACATTGATTATGATGTTTTCCCATCCATCACCCCAATCAGATGGTAAACAGGAGAGTATACGTTCTGGTCGTTTGGTTAGTAGGAAGAATTTTACATCACTGCGAATACGCATGATATCCCAAGCTTGTGTGCGCCAAGCGTCTGCTTCTTCTAGGAAGAAATCTGAGGTCATACATACACGTATGAGTTCACCGCTTTTAATCTTATATTCACCCTTGCGATTTTTCGCTAAGGGTTTTTTCATATTATTTGTTAAGCGGATGAGTGAGCCATCTTGAGCGCGTATTTGATCGAGAAAATACATATAGTAGTTTGCGCATCCTTCGCTAATCTTCTTACATCCATGCCAAGGGTTCCATGTGTCATGCATTATGTTATCCTCCTGGTATGTATTGTATATATTGTGTTAGATGTACACAAATAATTGGTTTGTGAATATGTGTAAATTTTTATACATTGAAAAAAATAATCTGCATTTTCTGAAAGAAATTTTACATCAAATGTGAAAGAAAAGTGTAAAAATCTGTTTATAATGGTTGATTTTATGATTTTTGACATCAATATAATAAGAACATCTTAAATAAGAGATTAGAAACGAGGGTGGAAATGATGAGTTTCAATAAATTAGTAAAAGGTGGCCTTGCGGCACTCATGGCTCTATCACTAGCGGCTTGTGAAGCATCCGAAGGATCTTCTGGTAAATCTACATCAACAGAAACAACTTCTGATTATGTTGCGGCTGGAGATTTGAAGTCATATACGATTGGTACATTAGGACCAACAACAGGTGACTATGCAGTATATGGTCTAGCAGTAACAAATGCGGTTAAACTTGCGGTTGAAGATTACAACGCTGCAAATGGTACAAACATTAAGGTAGATGTACAGGATTCTCAAGGTGATCAGACACAGGCAATCAAATATCTATAACAAGTTTGTTACAGATACAAAGGTTGCAGGTATTATTGGTGGTACAGTTTCAGGTGAATCTTATGCGATTGCTGTACAGAGTAAGGATACTGGTGTTCCAATGATTACACCTAGTGGTACTGCTGCGAATATTACTGATGAAGGTGGCGCAAATGTATTCCGTGCATGCTATACAGACCCTCAGCAAGCAAAGCAAGTAGCTGACTTTACATATGAAACATTAGGTTTAAAGAAGGCTGCTATCATTTATAACAGTGATGATGATTATTCAACTGGTGTAGCGGAAGCTTTCAAGGCTGAATTTGAAAGTAAAGGTGGAAAGGTTGTTCTTTCTGAAGCATTCTCAACTGCTGATCAGGACTTCAGTTCTCAGTTAACAAAGATTGCGGCTTCTGATATCGATGTATTATTTGTTCCAAACTATTATGAAAAGGATGTACAGATTGCAAAGCAGGCAAGAAATCTTGGCATTAAGGCACAGATTGTTGGTGCTGATGGTTGGGATGGAGCTACTAGCGTAGCTGGTAATGATGTTTCCGCAATTGAAGATGTCATCTTCATCAACCAATACTCACCAGATATGGAGAGTGTTCAGGATATCATGAAGAAGTACAAGGAAAAGTTCGGTACAGATATTAACTCATTTGGTATCAATGCATATGACTCAACAATGTTACTATTACAGACAATCGAAAAGGTTGGTTCTCTTAAGGCTAGTGATATTGTAAAGGGCATTGCATCTACAGACTACAAGGGAATCTTGGGAAGTATCTCCTTTGATAGTAATGGTGATCCAATTAAGGAACCAGTATTCGTTCAAATTAAGAACGGTCAATATACAACTTATAAGAAGTAGAAAACTTTGAGATAGGGAGGCAATACTCCCTATTTCGTTATTTGTGGTAAGGAGGAACATGCATGAATCAGTTTTTTATGCAATTTATCAATGGATTAAACATCGGCTCAATTTATGCACTGATTGCGCTTGGATATACGATGGTATACGGTATCGCGAAGTTAATTAACTTTGCGCATGGTGATGTCATCATGGTCGGTGCGTATATTAGTTTTATCAGTATGAAGTTTGGGTTACCATGGTGGCTTGCGGTCATTATCTCTATCGTCGCATGTGCTATTTTAGGCGTTGTAATGGAGAAGGTTGCATATAAGCCTTTACGTAACGCAAGTCGTATTTCATTATTGATTACTGCGATTGGTATTAGTTACCTCCTACAGAATTTGTTCCAATTGATCTTTGGCGCAAATCCCCAGCCATATCATGCGTTTATTACGCTACCAGCGTTAAATCTTGGTGGTATTTCAATTCAGGCAAACTATTATATTACATTTAGTGTATCTGTAGTGCTGATGATCTTATTAACGTTATTCGTCAATAAGACAACAATGGGTAAGGCGATGCGTGCTGTATCAGAGGATGAAGGTGCTGCCAAGCTAATGGGAATTAACGTTGATACTACAATTAGTTTAACGTTTGCGATTGGCTGTGCTCTTGCGGCAATCGCGGGTATTCTTTATGCAAATTGTTATCCAATGATTAATCCAACCCTAGGTTCTTTACCTGGTATAAAGGCATTTATTGCGGCGGTACTTGGTGGAATTGGTTCGATTCCAGGTGCGGTACTTGGTGCGTTTATCCTTGGTATGGTGGAAGCTATGACTAAGGCATATATTTCCTCTCAGTTAACAGATACGATTGTATTTGCGATTTTGATTTTGATGTTGGTATTTAAACCGGCAGGTATTCTAGGAAAGAATGTAAAGGAGAAGGTGTAAGTGATGAAGAAACTCAATTTAAAAAACAGACTCCTACTCGAATTTGGCATTACTGCACTAGGATATATCTTGCTCGTTGTACTAATGCGTATTGGTGTATTAAAGAGTTATTGGCAAGGTATCTTGATTACAATCTGTATCAATGTAATCTTAACGGTATCTTTAAATATGACAGCAGGTTTCCTTGGTGAACTTGCACTAGGTCATGCGGCTTTTATGGCAGCGGGTGCTTACGCTTCTGCGGTATTCACAAAGTCAATGCGTTTATTACCTATTATCGAATTTCCAATTGCGATTCTCATCGGTGGTATCGTTGCGATGATTTTAGGTCTTCTTGTTTGTTTACCAACCCTACGTTTACGTGGAGACTATCTCGCAATTATTACATTAGCCTTTGGTGAAATTGTACGTAATGTACTGATTAACTTGAAAGTATTGGGTGGTGCTGGTGGTTATTCCGCAATCGCAAAGAATACTACATTTACATGGGCATTCGCTTTAGCTGCGATTACGGTATTCTTGTCGTTATCTCTGATTCATTCTCGACATGGTCGATCTATCATTGCGATTCGTGAGGATGAGATTGCGGCTGAATCTTCTGGTATCAATACCCAGAAGTATAAAATTATTACTTTCTTATACTCAGCATTCTTTGCGGGTGTAGGTGGTGCTTTATACGCTCATTACATGGGCTTTTTACAACCTAGTGTATTTACATTAGATAAGTCGATTGAGATTTTGGTAATGGTTGTATTAGGTGGTATGGGTAGTATCTTTGGCTCTATCGTTTCCGCAAGTGTTCTAACATTATTACCAGAAGTACTACGTAGTGTAAGTGATTATCGTATGCTCGTATATTCGATTGTGTTAATTTTGATGATGCTAGTGAAACATGCTCCACAATTACAGGCGTTTTTCCATCGTTTCAAAAGGAATAAGGAGGTTCATTCATGAGTGAGAAGAAATATATTCTAGAAGTTGATGAACTCGGTATTAACTTTGGTGGTTTACGTGCTGTAAATAACTTCTCAATGAAGATTGAAGAAGGTCAGCTCTATGGTTTAATTGGACCAAATGGATGCTGGTAAAACAACTGTATTTAATATGTTAACAGGTGTGTATACACCTACGGATGGTACAGTAAAAGCTCAGAGGGTAAGAAAGATTAATGGGTATGAAACCATATGTGATTACTCGTTTAGGGAATTGCATGCACATTCCAAAATATTCGTTTGTTTAAAGATATGACAGTGAAAGAAAATGTCTTAGCTGCTTTGGATACACAAGCAAGTTATGGATTATTCTCGGGTATGTTTAAACTGCCAAATTCCTTAAAACAGGAAAAAGATATGGACAAAGAAGCCATGTCCTTATTAGAAGTATTCCATCTGGAAAAGGATGCGGATAAACTTGCAAAGAATTTACCATATGGTAAGCAGCGTGAGTTAGAAATCATTCGTGCCTTAGGTGCACATCCAAAACTATTATTGTTGGATGAACCTGCAGCAGGTATGAATCCACAGGAAACAAAGAACCTTATGGAAACAATTCGTCTGGTACGCGATCGTTTCAATATCGCTATCTTATTAATTGAACATGATATGAAGCTTGTCATGGGTATCTGTGAAAAGATTTCGGTATTGAATTATGGTATGTTGTTAGCAGAAGGGACACCAGAAGAAATTCGTACAAATCCAGATGTTGTAAAAGCATACTTAGGAGAGTGATGATATGCTGAAAGTAGAAAAATTTAGTTGTACGTTACGGAATGATTGAAGCTATCAAAGGTATCTCCTTTGAAGTCAATGATGGTGAAATTGTTACGCTAATCGGTGCCAACGGTGCTGGTAAGACAACGACCATGCATACGATCTCAGGTTTATTAAAACCTGCAGAGGGTTCTATTTTGTTGGATGGGGTTGATATTACAAAGATTCCTGCCCATAAGATTGTACATGATGGGGACTTGCACAGATTCCTGAACGTAGAAGAGTATTCGCTTCCCAAAACGGTTGAAGAAAATCTTGATCTTGGTGCCTTTTACAAGAAAAGATAAGGAAGGGATTGCCAAGACTTAGAGCGTGTTTATACGTTATTTCCACGTTTAAAAGAACGTAAGAAACAATTAGCCGGTACCTTATCTGGTGGTGAACAGCAGATGCTTGCAATGGTAGAGCGTTAATGGCTAAACCAAAGATTCTATTATTGGATGAGCCATCCATGGGTTTATCTCCATTACTTGTAAAAGAAATCTTTTAGAATTATTGAAGAAATTAATAAAACAAGGTACTACAATATTACTAGTAGAACAGAATGCAAAGATGGCTTTAGCGATAGCTGATCGTGCATATGTATTAGAAACAGGTAAAATAACATTAGAGGGTAGTGGCCAAGAGTTAGCTGCTAGCGAGCAAGTTCAGAAAGTTTATCTAGGAGGATAAAAGCAATGTACGTTAAAGATCATATGACGGCAAAATCCCATTACAATTACTGCGGATACACCGTTATCCAAAAGCACTAGAAATTATGGGTAAGAATCATTTCCACCGTTTACCAGTTGTGGATGAGAAATCATAAAAGCTGATTGGTTTGATCACAGAGGGCTAGTAAATGACACATCTGGAAAGAACGCAACTTCTTTATCCATTTATGAATTGAATTACCTGTTATCTCGTACTCAGGCAAAGGACATCATGATTCGTGATGTGCATACAGTTTCTCCGATGGTCTTCTTAGAAGAAGCTGCGCAAGTGATGCTAGAAAATACGGTCAATGTATTACCGGTCGTGGATGAAGAGAATCACGTGATTGGTATTATTACAGAAAAGGATATCTTCTTAACATTTGTTGACTTAATGGGCTTAAAACGTCAAGGTACAAGATTTGTCATGTTGATTGATGATAAACCTCGTGTATTTGCACAGGTAACGAAGTTATTTGCACAAGAAAATGCAAATGTAGAAAACATCGCTGTATATCATACAGACCGTGGCTCTGAGGTTGTTGTTAAGGCAACAGGTGAGGTTGCGGTAGATAAGATGACAAAGATTCTACAGGAAGCTGGATTCAATATTACCAATGTTGTCCAAACAACAACAGAAGGTAAGACTGTTAGTTTTGGTTGAAAGTAGATGAAATGGGGTTCTGCAAGCGCAGAACCTTTTATGATAGAATAAAGAATACGGAGGATCGTATGGATATTCAGAATTTGATTTTATATGTATTTGATGTAGTGATGTTAGTTGCGTTTGCGAGAATGCTGATGATTTCAAATACCGTAAAGATAGAGACTAAGGTTGGTAATAAGATGAAATGGATGATTCCTGTCTTATTTCTTGCGATTGCGATTATTGGCTTTATACGTTATGAGGGTATATTTCCGTATCGTACAATTCATCGTTCCAATTATTTTTGAGGAGTGATGTACTACTTTTATGAAAGTCTGGATTATCAGATGAGGGGCATTGTAATGATGGGCTCACTGATTAAATTTCCATAAAGCAGGGCAGGTAACGCTTTCACGTTCAGATAATAGTATTTATTTTAGGAGAAATAAGATTCAAACTGCACTTTTCTTTTGAGGAAGACCAGTTTGATGAAGTTAGAGACTTTCTTGAAGGAAACATAGTGTTAAGTCGGATTATTTAAAGAAAATATAGTTGCGTGATATTTTTAAAATATGTTATTGTTTTTAAATTGTATTTCATTACAGGGGAACATGGTTAGAAAAAAATCAAGCGACTAAAAAAGCTCTGCGATTATACTATTAATCTTGGTGATTATTGCAATCATTGGGTGGTTAGTATACCGTGCTTTTGGACCAGTGGTTCAAGAGGTATGGCAGATATTACAGTCTGGAAATCAGTCAGATCTAGCAGAATATATCCAAGGACAGGGTCATTATGGTGCCTATATTGCACTATTTATGATTAGTGTGCTCCAGGTAGTCAGTGTTATTTTTACCGGGTGTCATTATCCAGTTTGCGGGTGCCTTCCTATTTGGTTGGTGAGAGCTTTTCCTACTATGCTGGCTTGGTTTTACTGCTGGTAATGTCTTGGTGTTTGCGATATTGCGTGGTGGGTAAGTCTATTCGCATTGCGATGAATAATAAAAACACCAAAAAGAAAACTGGTTAATGAAGAAAATCAATGAGGAAAACCAATCTTTGTTGTGGCGGTATCATGTATGTTACCAGGGATACCAAATGGTATCATCCTTATGTAGCAGCGCATGCTAAAATAAGTTTAAAAGATTTCTCTCTAGCGATATTGTGTTCCTAGTTGGATACAGATTTTTATTAAGCTGTACTTCTGGTCACTTTTTAGCAGAAGGAAACTATGTCGTATCTGCACTTGCAGTGGCGATTCAAGTAATTTCTGTTGTGAGTTATCTTATTTAACAAAGATAAGATTTTAGAGAAATTATAAGGAAAGTAGAAATGATATCTGTATATTTTATGGGGTGATAAAAATGTATCGGATATGGATTAGAGTATTCGGCTTCCATTTAGGAAGCTTTTTATTATGTATGTGTCACAGCTATCTTCAAAAAGATTTACCGTACGTAGTCATTACGATGCATGTCATCATGTACTGTATTGGTATGATTTAATACCTATACTAAGCTATGTATGGTTAAAAAGGACGCTGTCGTTATTGTGGTAAAAAGCTTTCAAAAGAATATATCCTTGCGGAGATTTTAACAGGGTTTTTATCAATGTTCCTTGTTTGGGACATTGATATTTTCAAGTGGGATGTAATCATAAGGATTCTTTTGTTCGCACTGTTTTTGGTATGTATGTTATATCGACTATCTCATCATGGAGATTCCTGATGAGATACATATCGGTATCATCATTCTATTTATCATACATGCATGTATGATAAATAATATAAGTCTACATCCATGGATACGTATGTCAGTTATATTTGTTGGTGGGTGTATCATTTCCATTTTCTGTCAGAAGTTGTTCCATAAGGAATGCATTGGTGGTGGAGATTTAAAACTTGTATCTTGTATGAGTTTATTTCTTTCATTCCAAAAAGATATGGATGTTGTATCTATTGCGTGTATATTTGCAATTTTGTGGATGGCTATTTGTAAGAAGAAGTGTATTGCGTTTGGACCATTTCTTTCGATATCTTTTTTATTGGTTTTTGTGGTTATTTTGATAGCCTCGGTTGGGGATTGTGATAAACTTGTTCTATTGGAGGAAGTCGATGAAAAAGTATCTATTGATTTTCGTGATGTTAATATCGATGATTGGTTATGTAGTAGGACTATATGGCTTCTTTCATAATCTGAATTTTTATATTTCAGAAGATTACAATATCTCCATGGATAATTATCGGGGTTTATTTCCGCTTCTTTGGGTATCCTTGCAATCCTAACGTTTGCAATGGCAGAATATATGTATCGAAAAGCTTGTCGAAATGAGGTTTATTTCCGATTCAAAGTCTCGTCATGGACAAAAAATCTATTCTTTTTTGGAATTGTTGGTGTATTAATTGCACGTCTAATAGGGATGACATATGTTGTTGTAAGTCAATCGCAAAACAAAATGCCAATAGAGAATTAACACAGATCTATTTAACCACCATTGCTTTAGGAATTGCGGTGGTTATCTTTACACAACAGCAGTACAAAAAAATGAAACACCAAAAGGAATTGAAACAATTTGAGAAGAAAGCAATCCTGAATGGTGAAAGACGCTATACGATGATGGTTGTAGAAAGTGATCAAGATACAATCTGTACTGGTTTTGTCTATGGTGAGATGAAAGTAAATGATGAGATATGTCTTCACTGCAGTGATAAGGGAGATGTCGACGCAACAATTGTGGAGATACTCTGTGATAATAAGCAAGTATCTTCCGCAAAGAATCGTATAGTAACAATCAGACTGAATCATTCCTGCAAAGATTTCTTACTGAAGTATAGTGTTATCAGCAGTGTTCAAGCTAGTACAGATCCAAGCATTATAGAAAATCCGGGTTTGAGTGGAATTTTACGTGACTATGCAAAGTTCTTTATGAATCAGGAGTATATTGGCACACTTGTATATGAAATCTGTATGAGCAAGCACTATCTCATAAAATATACAAATGAAAAACATCGATGATGAACGATTCATGTCAGTTCGTCTAAATGTTGATCCCGATAAAGCGGTATTGGTATTGTTTACAGATTGGAATGCGCTATTGCGTTATAGTAACATATATGAAGAAGATGAACTCAAAATGGAAGTGCGTAACATCAAGGAGTAGTGTTTCACTTAATACCAGCGAAATATGACTCTATTGTAATCAATCCATTTGGGCCAAAAGTCATTCATTATTACTAAAGATTTTATGCGTCATATTCAAGAAGTTCTGGGTTATGACGAATTATTTAAAAGTAGGAGGATCTTATGAGTGCAAGTAAATCAATGTATCAAAAGTTAGCGAAATTAGCAGTTGTACGTGGTGTTAATGTACAGCCAAATCAACCACTAGTAATTACCGCATCCGTTCGTGACTATGAGTTTGTACGCATGGTTGCGAAAGAAGCATATGCCGTAGGTGCTAGAGAAGTCATTATGAGTTGGACGGATACGGAATTAGCAAAACTAACTTATACATATCAAAGTGAAGAGACATTAACCGATATTCCAGATTGGAAATATGACATGGTAAAGCGTGAACATGATTTGGGTGCGTGTTATTTACGCATTCATTCTGATATGCCAGGTGCTTTAAAGGATGTAGACCAGTCTAAGGTTCGTGCATATCAGATGGCGTACAGTAAGAAGATGAAAGACTTACGTAAGTACACAATGAATAACGAAGGACAATGGTGTGTAATAGGCATCCCTTCTGTGGAATGGGCAAAGGTTGTATTCCCTCATCTTTCTGAGGAAGAAGCGTTTGAGAAGTTAGAAGACGCAATCTTTATGACAAGCCGTGTTACGGAAGATAGTGATCCACTTGAGAACTGGCGCATTCATGATGCACAACTTGTAGAACATGCACGCAAGTTAACAGAATTAAATTTCAAGCAGTTGCATTTTACAAGTGAACTAGGAACGGACTTAACAGTAGAACTTGTAGATAACCATATATGGATTGGTGGTGGGGATAAGACGCCAAAGGGAGTTTACTTCGACCCAAATATTCCAACCGAAGAATGTTTTACAATGCCTAAGAAAACAGGTGTAAATGGTATCGTGTATGCATCAAAGCCTTTAAGTTACAGTGGTAAAAGTGATTGATGGCTTCTGGTTCCGTTTTGAAAAATGGTAAGGTTGTTGCCTTTTGGCGCAAAACAAGAAGAGGAAACACTCAAGAGTTTATTGGACTTTGATGAGGGTTCTAGATATTTAGGCGAGGTTGCTTTAGTTCCATATGATTCCCCAATCTCAAATTCAAATATCCTATTCTTCAATACTTTGTTTGATGAAAACGCTGCGTGTCATTTAGCGCCAGGGTATGCCATATCCCGAAAACGTAAAAGGGTGGTGCGGATATGAGCGAGGAAGAACTGGTAGGCTGCAGGCGCAAATGAATCATCTCAACATGAAGACTTTATGTTTGGTACAAAAAGAAATGAATATGATGGTATCCAACAAGACGGTACATGGTTGTACCAGTATTTATGAAATGGAAATTTTGTAATCTAAATAGAGAAGCCACCAATTACGGTGGTTTTTCGTCTATAATAAATAAGTAACTTTATATAAGGAGAGTTTATGGTAGATATCAATGAAAAATTATTAGATTTTTCTACACAAGAGTCCGACTTGTATTCACGCAATCGATGAGATAAAGAAGGTATTAGTAAAACAAGGATATCGTGAATTATCAGAGGCAGATTCTTGGAATCTTGAGATAGATGGTAGATACTTTACGGTGAGAAACCAATCCAGTATCATTGCGTTCCGTATTCCTACAACAGACTATAAGGGATATATGATTGGGGCAGCACACAGCGATTCCCCAACTTTCAAAGTGAAAGAAAATCCAGAGATTGTTGGTAACGGGGTAGTGAAGCTAAACGTTGAAAAATATGGCGGTATGTTATGTGCGCCATGGTTTGATCGCCCATTATCTGTAGCGGGTAGAGTCATCGTAAAGGAGAATGGAAAACTTGTTACAAAGCTTGTACGTGTGGATAAAGATTTATTAGTTATTCCTAATCTTGCGATTCATATGAATCGTGAAGCGAATACAAATGCGACTTATAACGCACAGGTAGATATGTTGCCAGTATTTGGTACTGAAGATGCCAAGGGTAAGTTTATGGAAGTCGTGGCTGAATCAATCGGCGTGAAGGTGGAAGATATCCTCAGTCATGACCTATATCTCTATACACGTGAAAAGGGTACTGTTTGGGGCTATCAGAATGAATTTGTATCTGCAGGTCATCTAGATGATTTACAGTGTGCTTTTGGGTGCCTCTATGGCTTTTTAGGCGCAAACGATAGTGAAAGTGTTCCTGTTGTGGCAATCTTTGACAATGAAGAAGTTGGTTCAGGCACAAAACAAGGTGCAGATTCCACTTTCTTAGAAGATACATTGGAAAGAATTGCATTATCCTGTGGTAAGAATCCAGAAGAGGCTAAACGCGCAATCGCATCTAGCTTTATGGTATCTGCGGATAATGCACATGCGGTACATCCAAACCATGTGGAAAAGGCAGACCCTATCAACAGACCACAGATGAATAAGGGTATTGTTATCAAGTACAATGCAAATCAAAAGTACACAACAGATGCGGTATCTGCGGCAGTATTTAAAGAAGTATGTGCAGCTGTGAATGTTCCTGTACAGACATTCACAAATCGCTCTGATATGGCAGGTGGTTCAACGTTGGGTAATATTTCAAATGCCCATGTATCGTTGAATACAGTAGATATTGGACTTGCACAACTTGCGATGCATTCGTCTTATGAAACAGCAGGCGCAAAAGATACAGAGTATCTTGTAGAGGCGATGTCACATTTCTTCTCCCTCACTTTAGAAGATGAAGGAGAAGGTGTATTCTCACTTCGTTAATTAGAATTACGATGAACAAGTCTTCGGTAGTGGGGGGCTTGTTTTTTTTGTTATGGATTGCATGAAAAGTTATTTATACATACAATATTTAAATAAGAGGTGGATTTGATGGAAGATTTTTTATTAGAAAAATGCAATACATTCCTGGATAATCGCAAGGCGTTACGCCGTAAATATTTCCTATATAGCCCTGAAGGGATTGCGGATATTGCATTTATCTACATGTTTAACGAAAGAGAAATTAATTTTGAAATGCTGGAACATTGTGAAGATGTCATCCAGAGTTCATTTCATTTAGCTCATTTCAATACCGTTTTTTAACGAAGGTATATGCGGCGATGATGGATGTGTCCAATATAGAACCAGATATCGTAGTTAATCGTGTGATGAGTTTTGAAGAACTTTTTAACCGTACATTTAAGGATACGATAGGACTTGGAGTACTATGTTTTAGTGCTGCGGAAAGACCACAGGTAGAGTATCAAACCATCTACTATAGGGCACTTGCAATCTATAACCAAATGAAGGATTTACAACGATCCTTAACAAATGATTTGGACGTGGTGTATGCAGGAATTCTAGCGATGTCTTCAAATGTTAAGGAAGATGTTGTGGACGAGCTAGTTATTATGGATGATTTGCTTGTAAATGAATATAGACTACCTAGGGATTTTTCTAGAAGACTTTCTTATGCCCTCGCTTTCTGTGACGGTACTGCAACGCAGAAGGTTCAGAATGCGATGGAATTCATTGAATCTTGTACAAGTAAATGGAATCGTCGCATAGGGTATATTTACTATGTCCTTCATGCAGTAGTCGCAAATCTTTCTATTCCGCTTGATACAATTCAAAAAGATTATGATGACGTGATAGAGTATTTAAAAAAGAGTAGACAGTATGGTTGGCTTTCTAAACCGGAAAGATCCTTACATGCATGTATGATTTTATTAAGTTACTACGTTGGAAATAATACATCTATTTATACACTGACAAATGCAATCCTTTTATACGATTGCATTAATGAAAGCACTTGCCCAACGTAGTTCACGATAAACAAGCTCTATAGAGGGCTTGTTTTTATGACTTTGATTGAGGGAAAGTCATATTCTGCTTATAATATTAGTTAAAAGGGTAAATGAAATGAATGAGCTATTATTAGAAAAATGTACAAAATTTGTAGATGATAAAAATGAACTAAGTCGTAATATCTTCTCGTTAGAGCAGGAAAATGTGGCAATCGCCTATATATATTCTCACTTTGAAAAAGATATCAACCATGAGGCTATCAAAATTTGCAGAACGAGTTAGTAGTAAGTCATTCTCATTTTACATCGCTCATCGTGTTTACATGCCAAAAATATATGCTGCGATGATTGCGGCGACTGATATCGAGCCAGATGAATTTATTTCTCATGCCAAGGCATTTGAGGAACAATTTAACCGCAGTTTTTCAGATAATAGTGGTCTTGGTTTATTATCATTTACTGCGGCGAGTTTACCAGGCTTGATTATAAGAGCATTTATTATAAGGCTCTTTCTATTTATAATCAGATGAAAGATTTACATCGTTTTTGACGAGATGATACCGATGTTGTATACGCAGGACTTCTAGCATTATCACCAGATCTGAAGGATGATGTGGTTGATGAGCTAGTTATCATGGATGACTTATTAATACATGAATATCACTTGATAATGACTACGCTAGATTGTTATCATATATCTCGCCTTGTGTGGAAGGAACAGCGACCACAAAAAGTAAGACGAACAATGGAGTTTATTAAATCGTCTAGTAGTAGTTTTGATCGTGCAGTAAACTATTACTATTTTGTATTGCATGCGATTTTAGCGAATCTAGGCGTTTCACTTGATCGTATTCAGGAAGACTATAAAGAAGTTATGACGTTTTTAAAATACCAAAAGGGATATGGTATCTTCTCTGAAAATGCCAAAGAGCTACATGCATGTATTCTGTTGTTAGAGTACTACGCACCAAATTCAATTACGAATTACACTTGGATTATTGCAATTCTATTTAGAATTGCACAGAATCAAACGTTACACGGCTAAGAAAGAAGTGGTCAATATGAAAATTGCACATTTATCAGATCTTCATTTAGGGAAAAGACTCAAGGAATATTCGCTAATCGAAGATCAAAAGTACATTTTGCGACAAATCATTGACATTCTAAAACAAGAAAAGGTGACTACAGTATTACTGGCTGGTGATATCTATGATACTGGTCACCCTAGTTCAGAAGCAGTCGCTCTTTTAAGTATGTTTTTGTTGGAGTTAAAGAACTTAGATATCCATGTGATGATGATTGCTGGAGCACGATAATGGTACAAGACTTTCATTATGGGGCTGAGATATTTGCGGACTCTGATATTCATATTACTGGAAAATATACAGAGTGGCTTGCGGCTACTCATCGAAGATGAATGGACAATTCATTTCTTCAGTCTTCCATATATACGTTCAATCTACGTAAATCAATATTTGGATGAGACTGAGGCTGTAGAAGGATATACGGCAGCAGTAAAACATGCATTACAAACAGTTGAGTTAAATCAACAGGAACGTAATGTAATCTTATCGCACCAATTTATTACAGGTACCGTAACCGATGAACAAGGTTCAGAGGCAAAGCGTTAGCAGAGTACAGATAATATGGATGGAAATGTTCCCGTGATTGATTATGCTGCGTTAGGGCTATCCATCGTCCACAGACGATCTTGCGAGATACGAATGCGATATTGTGGTACACCTCGAAATATTCGATTGGTGAAAACCGATACTAACAAAAGTCAGTTACCATCATCGATATGAAAGAGAAGGATACAACCCGTTTACGGTTGATTTAGAAACCTCTGCTGACATGAGGTTGTCATCAAAGATACGCTTTGCGAATATTCTGCAAAGAATGTAAAGAATGATACTACGTATACTTCTAACTGCAAGATGAGCGCATGGTATTTGATGCGATGAATCACTGCATTTGCGTTATCGAATATTCTGGAATTTCATATCCGATTCAGCATATGAACCAAAGTGAACAAGTATTAGCTATACAAAACAAAAGACCAAAACACCACAAGAAATCTTTGGTGATTTCTGCTATATATACAGGCCAGCGTCGATGATACACAAGAGAAGATATTAGATGAACTTGGACAAAAATCTGGAAAGAGGGGATGAAGAAGTGAGACCAATTAAAGTTAGTGCTCTCTGCCTTTGGACCATATGCACCTCAAGATTGAGCTTGATCTTTCAAGTTGGGTGAAAAATGGGGTTTTATCTGATTACGGGGATACTGGTGCAGGTAAGACAACCATTTTGATGCGTTACATTCCTTTATTTGGCAGAAATCAAGTGGGGATACTTCACGATGTAAAAGACCTTACGCGGTGAATACGCAAAAGAAGAATTGAAACCTACGTCGAATTAGATTTTTGTCTATCGCGACGGGGAATATCATATCTCACTCGAGCGCAATGATCTGCCCTACGCACGTCCATGGTGATAGTAAACAGCGTAAGTAAGGCAACGAGGACATACTCTCATTTTGCCAAACAGGAACGCATTGTAAAACCAACAGAAGTTACCTGCAAACAGGTTGAACAATTACTCGGTATGCAGAGAGACCAATTCCGCTCAGATTGCGATGATAGCTTTTGCGAGGAGGTTTCCAACAGAAATTTTAAATGCGGACACAAAAGACACAGCGGAAGTTATTTGAGAAAAGTATTTACGATGACGGGTAAGCACTCTGTTTTTGATGGACCGTTTAAATCAGATGGCGAAAGGAAAGTTACCGCACTGAATAGCACGCAAAATTACGTTTACAGCAGATTATCAGTGATGTGCGTGTGCGGATATTTTACCAGGAACATGCGCAGACTCGAGAACATCGTGGAGTGGATGATATTCAGCGAGTATACGAGTTTTATTGATGATGTCAGCTGGATCTCTGAAAGTACAGCAGAAGAGAGCTCTGGAAGCAAAAAGCACGTTCAGAACCAGACTTTCAGAAATCTGCGTAAAGAAGAAACAGAGGCACAAACAGCTACAAGATCTTCTTATCAGCTTGAAAAGCCATTGACAGAGAGAGCAGCATAGGGAGGAGAAGGCTAGTCTGTACGCAGAAAGGAGTAAAGGAGATGATGGTGAAAGTGTCATCTGGCTATTCAGATCGATTGCGTTAAAGAAAGAGCAAGCACGAAATTGAGACATGGAGTTACCTGAATGCAGGAGAGCTTATGCGAAAGCTCGAGTACGACTTGCAGGAGATTAAAAGGCAAATTTCCTATTATTTCAAAAGATTTAGAAACCAGAAATAAACCTTTAAGAAGCAGTTGGATTGAAGTATAGTCGCTTTAAAGCAGAAGGAAGCAGAGGCACATTAGCCGATAGTGAAACGTTCTCTTGAATAAAGTGACTTTTAAAAGCAGAAGTAGTGAAAAGAGTCTGCTTTTCATCAGCCTGCAAAGCACGATTCAAAAGTAATTATCGGAAAATGCGGTCAAAATGCTTTGAAGCTGAGAAAACCCAGTTACTCCAGAAAGTACAGATAGAAAAAGTAATACTTCAAAAGCAATATGATGAGTGCACAAACACCCCTATTTTGCAATCAGCAGGATTGCCAGCATTAAGACCGACGAAGGGTGACCATATGCCTGTATAGGTGGATCTTAGAACATCCTCCTGCCCTGCTAGCCATAGTAATAAAGCTTTGTTACGGAAGAAGAAATTAACCAATATAAAAGAAAGTGGATCAAGCGGAAAAGAATATCAGATAACTAGTGAAACGCCATGTGCTGAGTGCTCGTTTAAAGATGAATGCTTTCACTAGAATGAAGCTGGAACTAAGTAACTGAAAGTCTGTTACAGAAGAAACAGTTTCCATTTGAAGACGTACGCTAACCGACCAGTAGACATACAGTACAGCTTAAAGAAAGAGGAAAAGAAATTTCAGCCTTGCATCAAGCAGCTTCAGCAGCAGTCAAGGGCACTATCAAGAGTGCGAGATGATTCCACAGCTACAGCAAAGGAAATTTTACTGCTATATCTGGAAGAAGTGGAGTCAAAATCAGATTGCACAGTTATCAGTGGAATACTGCGAGCGGTTACAAAGAAACAAGTGCAGGAGATGCACTGCAGTTAAAGCATAAGCTGAGAGCAGGAAGGCGGAGAATCGTATATCAGCCGGTTACCAGTTAGATCTTGGAATACGACGACAGGTCAGTCGGACGGAGAGTGAAAGTGGGCTAGCCAGTGGGATGGGTTGGTTTGGCGTAGCGCACGGAGTTGATGTGTTAGGGAAAAGGTATCATCATCCGTGATGAGATTCCAGATCAACAGAAACAACTTGAGATTCTTTCAGGCTGGGGTTGAGAGCCTGCAAAGTACAACAGCAAGGAAGAGATGCTGTGTGTGTTCACACACAGGGAAATGCTGTAAGGAGTGATGCGTAGACACAAGAGAAGAAAGATCGTGTCTAGAAGTGAGTGCACATCAAACTAAAAGCTCTCGTTATAGTAGTTCTTGAAAGAGACTGGCTGACGTTGCGATGGGAGATAGTGGCTCTAAGTAAAGAGAAGATTACATTACAAGAACAGCGTTTCGGATTGCCCACCTCGAGTCAGCCCATGATTCATAAGGACAGGAAATGGGCGTTACGTGCCGGATGTCTCAATCAGCAATATCAATCTCAGGCTGCAGTGCAGGTACGAAAGATAAGAGAAGCCGCGAAGCATTAGATTTCGGACGCATCGTCGGCTTGAGCAGCTGGCTCAATCTCGTCCGGCAGCAGTTCTTTATCTGGTGGAGAGTCCTTTGTCGCATCGCGCCTTTGGCGTTAGGGATGTCGGATGAAACTACAATCGTATGGTAGTGCTCAAATTGATATCGATGTTGTGGTAGATGCTGGCACATTAGACCGAGATTCACTCAATAACGCAATACAGACACTAACAAATCTGTCTGGAGAAAATCGGCCTAGTAGGTATGACTTTCACACGTCAAAGAGTTAGGAGACGCTATCCATGAGAGGTAATATCGTAACTAAAGATTTACATGGAAGTCATGGATCCATTGCGAGAAGTAAATCAAAAGGAGTGAATAAGTATGTTAGAGATACGAGGAATTAAAATTGGCTTGCGATGCGGATGTTAGCATACGGTGTGAGATTTTGCGCAGATAGAAATGAAAGCACTGTATGAATCAATATCGCGGAATTGAGTAAAGAAACATTCATGCGTACGAAACAATGGCGGAGCCAATTAATCACTCGCATAAACGGCATCAATTTAAAAGACCTCGCCTATGTGCCACAGACATAGCTTTATTTTCTGCTTGGGAAGAATCCTATATCGTTGGTGTATATAGATTCAAGACTGATCATCTAGGCAGACATTTACGAAATGGATCTGGTCCTTATCGGCTGGCTGAGTATTTTACCGGCGTGCTCGAGAATCGGGCGTTGGCTGAAAGTCAGCGATTAGCACTGGCTATTGGAGATCGCAAAGATGCAGATCTTCGTGAGGATGAAATGTAGGTATGGCTTCCTCGCTACGAGATAATCTGCAGCATCTCTGCACGTCCAACCCCTGCAAATGCATATATCCACCATGATGATGAAGAAGAGGTATACACGAGAGATACCAATCGACCAATCCATGCATGGTATACTGGATTTGATGCACGTTGCTAGATTCCCATGATGCACCTTTAAGATAGTTTACAAGAAACACGAGCTGCATTACGGTCCTTTGTACAATGACCGTGAATACATGCATATATGCTCATACTTCATTCTGTACATCAATTTATCTTAGAATTTGCAGAGAAAGAAGGATTGCAGTTTGAATGGTGTATCAAAAATACAACCTTACAGGATGCAGATAATGATAAAGTAAAGTTACTCAAGAACGCTAAACAAACATTACAGTCATTAAAACGTAAGGGTGTCAGGAAATTATGTATACACACATAAAGATCACACCGCAGCCGCAAGTTTTTGGAAAGATTTAGGGATTGCAGATTATATATGTTATACCATTACCGGTGATGATTAGCTTTGCGAAAAACCAGGATCCAGAAGGACGTGCTATCTACTAGATAAATTTAAGTTGAATCCAGAGGCTGCACATATATGGTGATCGGCGTTTAGATGAAGAAGCGGGAAAGAGAACTGGAATTAATGTATCC
>BNJS01002559.1_pt1 | contig 65974 bp, 67 predicted proteins | sample 8540461 | NCBI WGS metagenome assembly BNJS01 (sample SAMD00202454, study PRJDB9452) | human saliva metagenome | isolation source: human saliva | place: Japan
GTTACGTATTGCTATCTCATCTTTGACTTTAATAAGGTTGGAAATCTGCCCATAGAACCTGCCCGTATGCTGGAGAATGGCAATGGCCTCTCTCATTGTCCGTCATCTTAGGAATGGCAACCACTTCCCGTTAGGAGTATTTCACGGCAGTAGTCTGAGAACTTCCGTCTTGCGTGCTTCCGCCTTTGACTTGATGCGCTGCTTTTCCTCCTAAGGTGCATCTTACCTTGATGAACTCCATCTGTTCATCCTCGCTTCTTCTTTACCTCGTTGCTGCCATTTGGCAGTCTCTGCTATCACATCTGTTCATATAAAAGTCCTCTTTTTCTTTGTTTTCAATCTTGCTTAATTTCCGAACGCTGACCGATGAGAACGGGAGTGATTACGGTCTAATCTCCCGATAACCGAACGAGGGAGCAAGCACAGCCTGTTGTGGGTACAAACTGACGTCTTGCAATGTCAGCTAACGAAACGTTTACGCATAAAGCGTTTTGCTGTCCAAAAACGAATGCCGTGCATTCAGTATCTAACTGCGTTCGTGGTATTCCTCCGTTCAATGTATTCAGCAAAAACTGTTATCGGTACTACCCTAAAAACGGTCGAGGATTTTGAGTGAAAGGGAACGTTCTTTTTCTGAAAACCTTCGACCTTTTTCTTACGGCTTCTGAGTCTCTCCATTTCTCTATGTCCTCATCGTATTCCTCTAGATGTTGGCGATAATGTTTTCTACGAAACTTGAAAGGTTAAGCGTGCCCCTATCGCCTAATCTGCGCACGATGAAGTCCGCACGTTCCTGTGTCTCCCTGCTCAGATAGACCGCTTTTCTCTCACTTAGCTTTGTTGGACACAAGGAACGCCAGCTTATAGCTTCGAGGTCTCCTTTCTCATCTTGGCACTGATGCGTCGTTGAACGGTTGCGCTCTCTGTATGCTATGCAGGCTCGGATGGCGTGGCATGCTCTATGGCATGTCCTGTTTCTTGTTGTTTTTGCTCTTGAATAGTTTTCATTCCTTTTCCCGGAATTCAGAGACAGATTGTTCACTTGAATTTTTCAGCTTGGCTCATACCAAAAAGTTTTTCCTATGAAAACGATCTATTTCTTCCATGTTTCTTCTTTCCTTTTTCATCACTCTATCTTATTTTAAGTTTGACTTGTTTTATTTTGTTGCTTATATTTGGAGTTTTTCTCAACTCTTCCTGTTGCTCACGGACACGGCTGGCGTGAAAATCGTTGAGGTCTTTGAAGTCTCTATAATACACTGCCATATCTTCTACCTTAAAACCTGTGTTTACAAATTCCTGCACAGCTTTTCGCCCTGCATCGTCATTATCAAGAAAAGCACGAACGGAGGTTATATTTCTTTCATTCAGGTAGTGGATACTTCTTGCTACATTACTCACGGAATTCATCACAAGGCATTGGTTGGAGACCTCCCTTTCATTGAAAGAAAAGAGAGAAAGTCCATAAAGCCCTCGAACAGACAGACGGGCTGTGCCTTGTCCTCAAATATCGGAGTGATGTTCTTTCCGGGGCAATCGTTCCCTTGAACGTATTGTTGTCCCGAAGTTCATAACCACCTGAAGAATTGGCAAAGCCGATGGCTTCATATCTCTTTCCCCTTACCTCGTAGCTGATACATTTGAGAAAGGGTGTTGCCTTTTTCAAATTGATGCAACGTTCCTTGATAAGGTATTCCTGCAAATGTGGCGGCAAGGTGTCTGATAGGCATATCAGTCTCCTTGTTCCGCTTGCCGTTACATCCTTTCTTTGATTTGGACTGATAGGTGTTTCTCTCTTTGGAGAATTAGAGCTGTACGCTGTATGCTCTAAAGCGTTCTGTCCCCAAACGGCAGATGGCTTCCGAGAGCGTGCAGCCCTCCAAACGCATACAGAGGTCTATGATACTTCCACCCCTGCCTTCGGCATAGTCTATCCAAAGGTTCTTTTCCGTGTCCACCTTGAAACTCGGATGCGTTTCCTCCCTGAGTGGTGAGCGGTACACAGCATAGGTAGGTGTTTTACGGACAGGCCTGATACCCCTCCTTTTCGAGATACTCCACGATGGGATATCGCTTGATAATGATAAATCTTCTTCTTTCATTGTTTTGATACTTTAATGGGTTGAATGATAATTATTTATGCTTTGTCTGTTTTTATGGTTTTACCGTTTCCAAAAGTTTTTCCCTCCAAACTTTTTCATCATTCTTCTTACTACATACTATTTCTGTGATAAGTAATTGATAATCAATATTATTTTTAGTATCAAGTCGTATTACAAACCCATACATTTGGCTACTACAACTATTGAGCAAAGGACATGGGAGTATTTTCTTATCTTATAGACATAGATGGGGCTACCTCCTCCCGTCGCTTACTTACTTTTTCAAAGCCTGCCTTTCTTAGAGCCTCACCCATGTCGCTTCAAGGATAAGGGATGGTGCGTATAAAGTCCCCAAGTAGGTGATTATCTCGGTAGTGGTCATATAAGAGCTATGAGGATTATCCTCCGTTGGCTTTTTCAAAAAGCAACGCAGCAAGAGTTCCATCTCAGCGGTCTGTACTCGAAAGTCTTCACTCTCCCTGTATAGTTCGGCAATCTCATTATCATCAAAACCAATAGCGAAAACCTGACTTTAAAGGACTGGCTTCAGCATAGACATTATCCATTGAAATACGCTTTTGGCTTTCTCTATGTCTATGGAAAAGAATTTCAAAGGGCAGAAACCTTCTGCTGCCTGTCGGGTCTGTAAGAAAGTCATTGCCGTTCACTGATGCCACAAAGCTATGCCAAGTGGGATGCTCTCATCATACTTTGATCATACGGCATACGGTGATTTGACCATCGGACAGGTGATGAGGTTTTCAGCCTCGTTCTCATCCCGCTTATTGAGAGCTTTTAAGCTGGTCATCTATATTTACGATAAGGTTCTGACCGATATAGGTGAGTGTGTCTTCTCCTGCGGATATATCTTGCCCGTGTAGCTGTAACCATGCAGTGTCTGGGGGACAGAGCAGGTCAAGGAACGTGGTCTTGAACTTTCCCTGCTCGCCTGTCAACACAAGGCAGGTGTGGTTGCGGCACTCGCGGTCGTCCATCGCATTGGCGACCACCGCCACAAGCCATTTGGTGAATACGGCAACCATTTTGTTAGAATTACGGACAACAACGCAGCTTTGCCAAATCAGGGAATTGCTTTTGGTGAAAAAGAAAGTAAGAACACTACTACCACTGTAACTACCACCATTGCAACCATCACCTATATCTATCAATGACAACCCTTTTACACTCTCACAGGATTGATACGGGGAGAAAAAGCTGCTTTCAATGATGGAATAAAGGTTCTCGGCAGAAGTCATGCACGTTTTTACGCAATCGAGTCTCTGCGAAGGTATTGATTTCATAACGACCGACTTTTTAAATATGCTGCTGTTCCTACTTCGGTATTCGGTTCTACCCAATACTGTATTGTATCTGAACTCGTAGTGTGTCGAGAGGTAGTTTTCTATATCTACGTTCTTGGATGAACTACCTCTTCGATGAGGATTTCTCCTGCTGTCTGTATTGCCTGCATCTGTGTTCTTTTTCATTATTCCCTTGAATTGGTTTCCAAGAGTGAAGTTAGGGTGAGAATGTGTAACTTCCAAGCATTCAGAGCCTTCTTGCATAATGTTGCGCTCGTCTGCTGCAAAATTCTTAGGGAAACAGGCTGTCAAAAAGAGCATTTATCGTCTCATTAAGCAAAAAATGGACGACAGGAAAAAAAGGTTATCTGAAATACGGATGTTACTGTCTGCTTTCAGATGTACTCTTTTGCTTTGATTGTCTTATTAGCTTTATTTGTATAGTGGCAAAAGTATAATTCTGTCTCTTTTGTCCTTGTCATAGTGCCACAAGCTGCCACTTGAATGGAAAATGTGATGGAATAAGAAATGCCCGATATTAATTTTTGCATAAGACAAGCTGCGCTCGGCAAAGGATAAGTGAACTTTCCTCTACACTCGCTTGCATTGTCTTTGCAATGAAAGAAAAAAGACGGGGCAGGAAAACGCAAATGCGAACCGATGGAACGGATTGCTCTTTTCCCGATTGTTCCCGATACTTCCCTGCTGCTCCTCCCGGCTGAGAGTGTACGCAGCCGTTATCTTTGCCGATGGAAACTGGAAAAGACTTTGAAACAACAAACAATCAATATAAAATTATGAACCATTACATCATTACAGAAACTCAATTGGGGCAAAAGCTTCGAGATGAAATCTAAGCCTTGCAGAATGCCCTACAAGGCATTCGGAGAGAAAAGCAAGCACACGGCTGGCTGGACAACGGTGATGTGTGCCGGCTGCTGAACATCAGCAAGCGCACCTGCGGCATTATCGTGATACGGGTGTACTGCCGTTTACGCAAATCGGACACAAGTGCTATTACAAGCGCGAAGATGTGGAAACACTGCTTCTTACGAAATCGAACAAACCTAAAAACAGACAGATATGATGGAAACAGCAAGAGATTTGAACATGGAGACGGACGAGATGCAGCTGGTCGTCTCGGCATTGAGAGGTGTAGGCAAACGGATTGTGAAATGGCGGACGCACGAAAACCACTCTTTGCAGGCGAACTTTTCCTCACGGGTAAGGAAGTGTATTTGAGCGGCTGTATATCGTCCGTACCTTGCAGGACTACCGAGACAGGAAGATTATCCCCATACACGCAGTTTGCAGGGAAGATACTCACAAGGCTTCGGACTTGGAAAAGGATGTTGGAGGAGAATTACTATTTTAAGTCCATTTGAGTTTAGTATTATAATTCGATTAAAAATACTTATTAATAAGTATTGCCAGTATGAAATTCTTCCCATACCTTTGTATCCAAAATTGAATTAATGATAAAAATATGCACACAGCCGCATAAAGGCAATAATAAAAGGCGTACTGCTTTTTTAAAACAGTACGCTCTATGAACAAAATTGAACGATGTCCGTTAATAAAAATAGTAATGAAAATGTTAAAAGAAGATATAAGAAACAGAATTGTCACAGCTGCCCGCAAATGAATTTATTAAAAATGGTTTTAGAAAAACTTGATGCGAGACAATTTCTGCAAAATCAGGAGTTGTCTTAGGTAATATATACAATTATTTTAAGACAAAAGATGATATTTTTATGCTGTCCTTAGGCCTTTACTTGCGTCTTGGATGGAAGGCTGTCCTCCTATCGCATAGAATCCAACAAAATAGAGTCAAACTTCGTTTCTCATACAAAGTCAAAAAGATTTGCTAAGAGAAACGCTAAAATAATTTTCTTGTAAGAAGAATTAAAGTTATTGCTCTTTGAATCAAAAGGTACTTCTGTAGAATTTTTCCGTGAAAATTTTATCGAAGAACAAGTTGCAATAAGTAAAGAATATATTGACCAAATGCAAAAAGTCTATCCACAAATACAAACAAAAGTTTCGTCACTATTCTTTCGAGTTTCCTCTTCTACATGGGTAACAGTCGTCGGAGAGATTGTCTCAAATCCAGAAACCGTAAAGAAGAGGCAAAACAGGTTTTTGTCTGAATATATACGCTATAATACAGCAGGGATGGCGAGAACTCATTAATCCATAAAATTATGAACAGATTATTCATTGTAACGATACTGTGTTTGTGTACAACAGTTTTGTCTGCCCAAAATATATTACGTGGGAAAATCATAGATAAAGAAACAGGACTTCCCATATCTGGGGCATGCATATCAATCAAAAATACAAAACAGAAAACAGTTTCTGACAAGACAGGCAATTATCAAATTGACATTCCTCAAATGGAACATGTATCGTTGAGGTTTCATTTGTTGGATATAAACGAGTAAGGCAAGTCATTGTATTAAACAGCAATATCACAAAGACTTTTTCTTAGAATCATCGCGAACGTCCTTAACGAAGTTGTAGTGAGGGATCTTCCAGCAGGCGGAAATAAACCGCATCTCGGCAAGTCCTATGGCTGTAACACGTAGTGGACGGATCAAGCTACGAGGACGTTCAAGCGGTATAGAAGAGATTCTCACACGCACGTCTGGCATCAAAGTAAGAAAGACAGGCGGATTGGGAAGTGCGTCGCGCATATCTGTACATGGTTTGAGAAGGTAAGCGTGTCGCCGTATATATTAATGGGTTTCACTCAACAGTCCATGACGGTTCTTTCGACATCAACGATATTCCAATAGATGTGATCAAATATATAGAGGTGTACAAAGGGCATTGTGCCTGCAGAATATGGAGGCGACGGATTAGGAGGAGCCATCAATATTGTGACACGTGAGGATGAATGCGACCTAGTAGGATTCACGCAGGTGGCATCATTCGGGACATCAAGACACTTGCAAGTGCTCAAAAGCTTTTGCAAAGTCAGGCATATTATTTAATATTGCTTTTCTTTAAGAATAAATCCAAGAACAACTATATCGATGTCATGGCCAGTATTCGAAACTAAACTGCCAGTCCTCAGAATACAGAAAAGAGTGGAGACGAAATAATGACTATTATGACGCAGACTTCTATCATGTCGGCATTGGTTTTGAAAGTTATACTTCGATAAACTGGATTTGGAATGCGCCTTCTACAGAAATAAAAAGGTATACAGTCTCTTAACTTTTGATTCGCAGCATGCCTATATGAAAAAGGCTTTAATATAATGCCCACTTTGCATATAGAAAAAGACGACTTCGTCTTTAAAGGTTTGGAAATGAATCATCCCTTGTTATTCCTATTATACAAACGAACCTGATAGATACAACAACAACAAGAAGACAATGGGATGGAACCATCACTCCAGGCAATGGGGAAACAGAAGATAATCCTCTAATGAATCCACTAACTAACAATTTGAATTACGAAACAAATTTAATTTAAAATATACATTTGGACAACATACATTCAATCATAAATGATCAACTACTCTTTCGGACTACCGTCCTAAAGATGAACGTATGAATGACTATCTCGGGTTTCGATCCTAGCTCGTTTCCCAGCAAAAATGATTTCAAACAATATCGGACTCTGTCATTTGTATGCTCTTCCAATCATCGTTTCTAGAATTCCTTGACGATAAGCATTTACTATCTGAAGTCAAAATCTTTAGAACAAGCGATGCCTTTGTCGAAAGCCCAAATGAAAAGATGCATCAGCTCCCCAAACAGAACAAGTGAACAAAACGTGACTACGGATTTGTGAGGGAGTGAGCTATGAGTTTTGGAAAGGCGTGAGGAAAGTTCTCGCTTTTCACACAATGTGAGACTCCTGACACAGGAGAACTTTTCGGTAACGGAATGAGCATCGTCATCAGTGAACTTACTCGCCTGAGAAGTTGGAGACAACCTGAACGTTGGAACCATCATAGATACAAGAAAATGTGATGGACTTACCCCGCGTGCAGTGGGAAACAAACTTCTATTACATGTATATCCAGAATATGATGGAGGCTTTTCCCCTGCTGATATCCGTTCCACCTACACAAACTTGGGAAAGACGAGCACGATGGGTTTGATACTGATTTGAAAGTAGACGTGACACCAAACATCTATACATATTTCAATCCTTATACTACAGGACATTCTGAGACCGGTCAGAAAATGGTTAAACTGATGCAAAAAGGGACGGATAATCCTACATATAAGCAAACATGTACCCAAATCATACTGTCTTTCTATTTTAACTCTATGGTTTGGAGTATCATGCGAAAAGAATTTGCTGGGAAGGAAATGAACTATCTAGAATTTATATGGATGTGTCCCATGTCGGAGGAATCTCGATTGGGGACTGGCAAATGAGCACACTGGCCGACCAGCGTAAAAATGGATTATCCTCAACGATGTGTTTACCATAGACACTTCAACAATCCTTTGGCACAACAACATTTCATTGAGTTTTCGAAGTTGAGAACATCTTTGACAAGGAGAACTATATGGAATTCAAGATGCCACTGCAAGGCAGCACCTTTTCAAAACAAAATTGCGTTTTAATCTGTTCCGAGACAAACATCGCGGAGCAATGAGTTTGTACACTATTACCAATTTAAAAACAAATAAAATGAAACATTGTCTTTTAATCGCAGCCCTTGTGTTGTTATCTCTTGTAGGTCTCACCTCATGCTGCGAAAGTGACTCTCCAGACTTTCCTCCTCACAAAATCTGAAGCAGGATTTGTATACAGCGTAAACATCGGAAGAAACATATAGTTAGCCTGTCTCAGGATTTGCGTGTTAGTTCACTCAATACAGACAACGCATTGGTGCTTCGAAGGGGCATTCTACGTTCGTGTGTATAAAAATGAGATATATGTGACAGATACAGAACACCTCTACAAAGTACATCCCTAAGGATGGAATCTTGTTACAAGAAGGAAAACACCATGCTATTTCCAAGTGGTGCAAAGGCCACATACATCAAGTTCTTATCCGAGAAGAAAAGCCTACGTTTCTTGTCTTGGTATTAGGAAAAGGTGTGGATTATAGATCCGTCCTCCATGACAAAAACAGGAGAAGCCAGATTTATCTGGCTATTCCTTGGGAAGTTGGCTGGCGACATAATCCTGAACCATGTGCTTCCATCATCAGAGACGGCATCTTATACGTGACGCTCTGCCAATTAAAAGTCTGCCTACTCATGCGAGAAGGGCACATATGTCCTTTAATAGATACCAAGACCGATAAGCCCATCAAAATGATTAGTGACCCTCAGTGCTACAATGGCTCCTCCTCTATGACCCCTGCTGGGGACCCATTCGTGGATCGAGAAGGTGACATCTATTTCTATTGCGTAGCTATGTTTGGATACCAGCCTGTCAAGAAGGATTCTTGCGCATTAAGAAAGGGGAGCAAGACTTTGACAACTCATATTGCTTCACCCTTGCAGACGTAAACTAGAAGGAGTAAAGGAACAGAACATCGTATGCTATAATAAAGTGTATGGTGGAAACGGAAAAGGTTTATGGATACCTTAACATTCCTGGACGGCAAGCAATCCACTCTGACTACGTTCTATGATAAATCTATTTCAAGCCTTTTGAAATTAATCTATGCAATAAGACTTGCAGGAAGATGAATTTTCTGGAACTGCAGAGCTGGGCCACATCCATCTGCAAGTCTGGCAATACATCATCTTCGGCATGTCAACAGACCAAGGCATGGGCTACTCTGTCTATCACATGGATGATGGAAGCTATGAAAAATTGAAGGTAAAGGTTTCTGGAGCACCTACATGTTGCATGAGCTTAAATAGTTGCCATAAAATATATTGGATACAAACTCAACATCTGAAAAGGATGCGTGAACTCTTGATTAGAAACTTTTAATCTCCCTCAAAACAAGAAAAAGAGCTGTATCGTTACTCATTATAGGGTTTGATACAGCTCTTTTAGTTTATGTATTATAAACTATAAATTCTCATGGTTGTGCTTTTGGTTTTTATACACTGTCAATTCAGTCTTAATAAAAATCTTTCTTTTGTAGTAGCGTAGTAAATAATTGAAAGAATATTCGTATATCAATAAAATCTTTAATCCTTTTCTTTCAACGTATTATACCTTATTGTAGTATGTAGTAAGATATAATCAATGAGAAAAGAAAATATAATCATCAGGTATCCATCTTTCCTATTAAGAATATCGGTGTTATTATGGATGATGGGTTTCTGCAATCTCTGACATACATGTTTCCTGAAGAAGTGTGCTTCCGTGCTGTCCAACTGATAAGACAAAGCGATGATGATTGTGAGTGGATAAAGCGGAGCATATCCTCGCAGTCGTCCGTTCACGTAGACTTCCTGCTCCCCTGCATCCCTTTCGTCGGGTTGCAGGGGAGAGACTTTTTAGCAGAAGTTGCAGACGATAATTGAGCTTCCTCCATGTTACACCAAAGAAATCTAGCAGTTCACTCTCTGTCATGGCTATTTTCGCCTTTGCTTTTGCAAGTGATTTGCATATTATCGCCCCACTCGAAATAACTGCGGTCTCTTTTTATTTGATGGTGATTGACATTCATACGGTTTCCTCGCTTCGTTTCTTTTTGTCTGATGTTTCCTTATCAACCTGTCCATGTCCTCAGAAATCTTATTATTCGTCACCTGTGCGTAGATTTGAGTACTGGATATGAGAGGCGTGCTCCATCATCTTGGCAATGCTTTCGATAGGTATTCCTGCACTTAAACTCAGCGTGCCGAACGTGTGCCTTGCCATGTGGTAGGACAACCGCTCTCTGATACCGCAAGCCTTTACCCACGATGCTCAGCTTTGCACTCATCACGCTATGGTTATAAGCACAGTGAAAGATAAAGTCGTTGCCTTTTTCCTTTCACCGTCTGCATTTTCTTTCATACTCGGTCGTTCTTTCTGCATTGATTGATGATGGATCTCGCTATGGGGTGTAGTGGCACGACGACTCCACCTTTGTCTTCTGCCGTTCTTTTCGGATATATTTCTGTCCGTCTGCTGCTGTTTGGACATGTCCAAATTGTACAAATGTTCCATATCAGCAATAGCCAAACCTGTAAAACAGGCAAAGACAAACAGCCGTCTTGCTTGTTCTGCCTCCTTATCAATTACTCTCAATGCCATGAGTTTGGCAACATCGCTCTTTTGCAAAAAGCGTATCTTCTGTTCCGCTTTTCTCATACTTGGCATTCTCAAAGGATTGCACTGGATGATTCTTTGACTGACCGCACGATACATCAGCCTACTCAGCCAACAAAGATAACGATTCATGGTTGCTGTTGCCAAGCCTCGTTTTTCAGATAGAAACGGTATTCTTCAAACAAGTCTTCCGTTATAGTGGCTATGACTATATCCGTCATTCCCTTATCCTTTACAAACTCCTGTAAGTAACTTATCTGAATAGAGAAGATTCTGATAGGTTCCCTCAGCTCTTGATTTGCCCACGCACTCTTTAACGGATTGCAGTTCTGCCTTGCTCATGGCAAGAAGTGTTGTCGGCATGGTGGCTATCCCCTGCAAACGGTGCTTGAGCAGTTCACGCTTACCACTCCGTCCTTTATCAATATCTCCTGATAGGTCTTTTCTAGAGTTCTTTGAACTCGCTGATTCTTTGATTGGTTTCTTGTCGGTTGTCAGTCCTTTCCTGCTGTTCCACTGAGGACTTGCACTGCTCACCTGTGGTGATAGCAGTGCTCTTACCATCTATGGTGATACGGCAGTAAATAGCATCTTGCCGTCTGCCTTTGTTTTCTGTCTGTTGATGTAAAACAATATCTTGAATGTACTTCTCATAAAAATCTTGGTTAAATGGTTAAACGTAAATCTTCTGTGAAAGAAGGAAACGGTTAAACTCCTCAAAGAGTTTCTGTGGTGTTACCTTTGCATAACGTTCGGTCATACTTACGTTCGTATGTCCGAGCATCTTGCTCACTGTTTCAATAGGAACGCCCTGCTCTAAGGTGATAAGTGTGGCAGGTATGCCCCTGCGTGTGCGAGGTAAAGGGAAAAGAAATACCTGCCCGTAGTCGCAAGGCTTTAAGACAGGACTGATAAGTGGGATATTTTATGAAAGGCAGCAGTGCTTCCCTTTCATCGCTATGCATTTTCTCAATTAATCGAACTGCTTCCGGCAACAACTTGATACGACAAAGCACGCCCGTCTTCTGCCGCTTGAACTTTCAAACCAAAAGGCTACCATTATCATCACGGACAAGATGCTTCTTGCTTAGTTCCATCAAATCACAATAGGCTGCACCGATATAACAGGCGAAGAGAAAACACATCACGAGCTGTTTCCATTTCTTTTTCCAATTCATCAAAAGCGGAGTGCTTTGAGTTTATCTAATGCTTCCTTGTCAAGTGCCTTGGGTGTTTTCTTGTCTCCGCGTTCTATATGGACTTTATCAAACAGAAGCGTATCAGCCAGCCCCTCACGATAAGCCAGCCTGCAGACGGTTTTCAAATCGGCAGCAACTCTGAAGAATGTGCTTTGCTGATGACCGAGTTCACCGAGACAGAATGCCTGCAACTCATAGATAAAGCTTTCTGTCAACTGCGAGAAAGCCAAATCCGAAACATGGTACTTCTTCTGAATGAACTCCTGCAATCGTTTCCGAGTGGAATGATAGGCGGACATAGAGTCCTTCTTGATGTCTATACCGATATGGCTTTCTTTCTCCTTGATGAGTATATCCAACCTTTCGATGAACATACATCGTGCCTGCACACTGCCTTGAAACAGTTCCTTTATATCGGCTGCATCAAATGGCTGGCCTTTGGCAATCAAACGACTGATAGGCAGATTGAATGGAAAGCAGCAGGTTCTCCAACCTTCCGTTAATCTCCACCGCCTCACGGCTCTTGCCGTCCATCCTGCTCTCACGTGAATTCCATAAGTCAGGATTGCAGGAGAGTTTACAACTAAACTGAGCAATGGAACGCTCAATGGTAATACGCCCCATAATCGGAGCTCTCCCCGACTTGTCCAGACCGCTCTTTTTAAGGTAGAGCAACACCTTCATTTTCTCTGTTTTCATACGCTTTAATATTTGTGGGCAAAATTACCCGAATTAAAAGCGTTCCTCACTTACGCAGAAAAACTGCCGACCAAAGCAACAGCCACACGAGCGAAAATAATTCAGTTACCGAATGCTGCACCATCGTTACCAACATCAAAACAAGGTAACACTCTGGTAACTGAACTTCTGCCTAAATCTGCATGTTTCTGCCCTTTTACAAATAGAGCAGTATTATGCCAATTCGTGTATTTCCTCCTCATTATCAGTTAGTTTACATCAATTTCGATATTTCTTCTTTTTCATTGATTAGTTACGTTTGTATAACCTATTATACACGTTTGTATAACCTATTATACACGTTTGTATAACTCATTATACACGTTTGTATTCCATTCTATTTATATACGCATTCCTTCTATTTACATTAGGAGTTGTATCATAGACATACTGAAGAAATTGAATTATCATCGTGATGACACAAATTTATCATCATGATGAAACGTTTGTATCATCATGATGAAAACTAATTTTTCATCGTGATGATAATTCAATTTCTCGGTTAAGAAAAACAATGAAAGTACGTATATAAACAGAAGGGCCCGTATATAAATAGAATGGAATACGGGAGTAATCGCATTGCAATAGGAGGGTATGATTCATTATACAAGTTTGTATAACTCATTATACACAACAGTACATGAAGCACTGTAAGGATCAATGAAATCTCGCTCGCGACTTAAAAGCGCGAGCGAGATTTTCACATCCTTTAGTCGCCCTCATCAGGTGGCAGATATATTCCCTTTATCCTACATCGAACCCAAGTGAAGTTAGTATCTGCCTCCTACCCCATTTCCCTGCCAAACAGTATTCCATGATTCAAAAAACGTTAAACCCTATTTTCGTACAGGCAATAATCAAGACAGATAGTGTTTAGCTGATGGAAACAATATGAGACTCCGGCGCTGATGGAACAGTCCGCGCCAAATTTAATCTACAAAATGAGTTTTTATGATTGTGTGATAGAACCATTGCAGCTCTCCATGACGTGTCAGCGGGGAGCGCAATGCGTTTTTATTCAAGAACAGTATTCAACCTATAATGAACTTACCGCTGCGTGACCAGAATTAGAAAAACACTTCACGAAGTTCCTGAACAATATATTGCACTGGCAGCACACGACAATCTTCCCACCCTATGCTTTTGATTCCCTCGCCATATGGATGGAGGGTAAATGCTATATACCCCCTGCATCCGCTGCAACCCAAACAAAGGTGCGAAAAACATAATCCGTCAGATGGGTATCGAAACAATTATCGACTCGGAGGAAGGTGCTCAATATGGCAATCGAAGAGTTATCTGCCCACAGAATCTGCCCATTGAATCAGAGCCGATGAAACCTGTAACATCGTGGTGCCGACGATGTGCCAGCTTACATTCTTTTCACATCGGTAGTACTGGCCAGCCGAAAGGCGTACCGTGACACGGCATAATCTAGCAGCATTCGCTGAATCGGTTCTGGCGGACTGGCTTCGCACTCAACGAAAACGACTCGCTGCTTTCGCAAATGTTCGACCTCACTTTCGACCTTTCCGTTCAATCATTTCTGCTACCTGCACTCGCCGGAGCATGTGCCTCACACAGTGTCACCCAAGAAGATTAAATATCAGGCCGTATTCGAACTACTCGATGAACAAAAACTCTACGTCTCACAATGATGGTGCCATCGGTTATTCATTATCTACGCCCTATATGAATGAGCTTAATCTCCCAGAGCTGCGGCTGTCGCTCTTCGCCGAGAAGGATTACCGGCTGACGATCCTCAAAGCTTGGAGGAGTGCCACGAAGGCTGAAATTCACAATGTCTACGGTCCAACGGAGAACACTATCTATTGTACCGATTATTGCTATCGACGCGAAGGTAAAAATAAGCAAAAGCCAACGGAATAATAAGTATAGGAGGGGCTATGCCCAGATGGAAGCAGTCATCAGTAGATGAAGACCTAGTACCACCGCCAACTGGAAGGAAAGGTGAACTATGCTTTGGCTGGCGAACAACTTACGCCGGGCTTATTGGCACGACGAGCAGAAAAACAACACATCATTTTTCAACCTTGATGGTAAGCGTTTCTATCGCACGGGCGACATCTGCGACATCGACCTAGACGGTGACATAAACTACTACGGTAGAACTGATTCGCAGATAAAGATCTCGGGGCTTCCGCATTGAGCTAAGCGAAATTGGAGTGCGTGGCTCGCCGCTCTTCGTCGACAATACTGCCGTGGTTGCAGTAGCAATGGAACATCCGCTGCATGGTTTTAAAGATTCATCTGGTCGTGGAGACGAACTGACGACGACAACTCTCCCGTGTCGCACTCTCCGAACATCTCAAACAATTCCCGCCCACCTATATGTTGTCCCGCCGAAATGAACTTCATCCCAGTCTTCCCTATGAATACAAGCGGAAAAATTGATAAACAAAGAATATCGAACATCATCAAAAACATATAATCCAATGACCAAAGAAGAAATTCTCCAGCAGTTAAACGACATTTTCAGGCGCGTCTCTAAACAACAAACTACCCTTACCTCCACGACATGAGTGCAAAGAGGATGTTGACGGATGGGATTCAATGACCAACCTCATGCTAATCGGCGAAATAGAAAAACACTACGATATCCATTTCAAGATGCGCGAAATCGTGAAACTCGCCAATGTGGGAGAACTCTGCGACACCATTCTCAAGAAGAAAGCTATAACTCGTATCGTGGAATTTGTTTCTCTGCCTTCGCCGCCGGATTGGTAGTAGTATTCGTGCTCTACTATCTCTTTCCGAACCGCCGTGTAGCAACGAGCCTTGTTGCTCGCGGCAAGTGTAGCGTCTCATAGGTTATAACAGCCTGGTTCACCTGGTCTTTTGCCGTCGGCATAACTCTTTTCAGCTTCTATGCCGGTAGATTACTTGTTAGGAAAATCAATCGGCGCAGTGCACCTTTATATTATGGGGTTCCATAGCCCTGCTCATTGCTGTGATGGATAGCAGCACGACATGCTGTCGGCGTGTTTTCCCGCTCGGCATATCGTTCTACACCCTTCCAGGCGTTGGCATTATCTCATCGAAATCTCATTGGGAGGAAGAACCCGAAAACAGCCTCCCAGACTTCGCCCTTTACATGTTACTCTTCATGAAATTTCTATCGGGTCCTATCGAACGCGCCGACCAACTGCTACCGCAAATCAAAAAGGCCTGTATGTTCAACTACGAACAAACCGTGCGCGGACTCATGACTCTGGCTGGCGGAGCCTCATGAAACTGATGATTGCCGATCGGATTGCTCCTTCCCTCGATGGAGTATTCGTTGATGTGCACAACGCAACTTCCATGCAACTGCTCCAGAGTAACTATGCTCTACCCCATTCAACTCTACGCTGATTTCGCCGGCTATACTCTCAGCGGCAATAGGAATCGGGCAGATGTTCGCTTTCGTCGTCTGCCCACTTCAATCGACCCTTACATCACAATCCACTCACCGAACTGTGGCGACGCTGGCACATGTCGCTCTCATTTTGGGTACGTGATTATGTCTTCACACCTCTCTCGGCCTCGCTTCGTAAACACGGAGTATGGGGAATCAGACTATCGCCGCTCGTCACTTTCATCGTTATAGGAGTGTGGCACGGAGCCGGAATAGCCTTTGCCGCCTACGGATTATTCCGGCCTGCTTGTCGTTTCGAACAGGCAACCGCTCGACAACACGAATGGTTCCAAAAAGAAGCTCCAAAGATATACGCCCCATTAATGACAATCCGAGATCCTACGTACCTTCGCATCTATCACTCGCTATTCTTCCGACTCGAAAATACACGTGAAGTGTTCTATGTATACAGTCACTTATTCGATGGATTCACAACAGGTATAAAAAGAGCTAAAACTCGCCTAACTGATTTTTATTGATTGTGTTCGGCATCGCTGTCGTTCTGATGTTCGCCGCCGAATGGGCCGAAAGTCAACACTCACTCATCGAGCAGACTGCGCCGTGCCAATTCCCCGTAAGATCGGGCAGCCTATTTCGTTTTTCGCAACCATTCTCTTTGCTTTGGTGCTTTCGGAGTTGAAAAACTTCATCTCACACAATGTCTAACAAATGAAGATACTCGCATTCTATCTTAAAACAATTCTTGCCTTACCCTTTTGCCCTAGTTATAGCTTATGTTTTGGGTTGACCCTTTCATGGTAATCCGAAACTACTAAACGACTACGACTCGCCCATCGTTATGCAATCAGAGGGAACAGTTGGATGGAAAAATATAAAAATGTTTCGCCACATCCGTCACTGCGATTCATCTCATCATGGGCTGTCGTGTACCAAAAGCTTTTGAACACCGCCGACTCACGCAATATATCAATGGCAGTCCGTTTAGATTCTTCGTAATGCTGAGGACTGGCTGACATGTGCCTTAAACTCGAAGCCCTCGACCGTCAGCCCGGCACAAAAATCAGGAACCTTCTCATCGTAGGCGAAGTTGATTTCCTTTCGCGAGGTCTTCCACAAAAGGTGCAACCTATTCCGTACCACCCGGTAAGCGGCCAAAGCTGATAGCTTATCAAACAACCCACCTTCAGGCTTTTCGCACTCAAAAATTCTCAAAAATATCTGCGCTATCGATTCACCCACCGTTACACAGACGATAGGAATGGCGTTATAAACAACCATGGCCGTCTGCGCCGTTTCACCAACGACGCCAGCTACCCTATGCCGAGCCGCTCATCCAGCACAACAAGGCGAACGTTTCTGGCAGACGCCCGAATGGCTATCAGCACGCGCTGAGAATTACGTTTTCACAGAGCGGAAGCCTGTTATATTTCACGCCCAACTGGCTTGCCTTCTCCGCATCAGACGAATATGCGATAAACGCCACACCAACCTCAAATAGCCATAGGCCCAGACCCTATAAAACTGGTGCCGTGAAAACTGCACTCGATATTGAACTACTGATTTTTCGGGCAATACAACGTTGTCGACTACTCTGACCGCGCGCATATTGCTTTCACCGATTATCACATTTCTCGACCCGGCTCACTATCGTAACAGCGTTGGTCGTCTCCATCCTTCACGATTTATATCGTGCCCACATTTAGCGATCAAGTCTTCACAACTTTACATGCGCTTCTTTTTATAAATCAAAAGATTTCCACGCGGTCGATATGCCGCATATAGGGGCAGGCGTTGTGTCTGTAAGCTCTGTCTGTCAGGATGGGCTGAATCATTTGGGTTCATAACCATGATATATCATACGGTCGGCATGCAGATATGGCCTCTGAGGCCGACTGAGTACTACAATATTTCATAGGAAAGCAGGAAAGAACAAGGTAACGCGCTGTTTCAGGCGGTTCAATATATTATAGCGAGGCGGAGATCCCGTTGATGGGTGTTGCCCGCCTGCTGTTTCTTGTTTAAAAGATATCAGTGTATCTTTTATTCAGGAGATGTTGGTGCGTCAGGGATTTGGTCTTTTCCTCTTCTTTCTTTCGACGTTCGTAGGAGATTTTGCGCAGTTTGTCTTTGAACCGACGCCGGGTGAGGACAACGTGCGGTTTGATGGTTTTTCGATGTCGAATGTTTTCTCGTCTGCCGACCTTTTCGACGATAGAGACAGCTCGGAGCGTACCGAGTTCGCCGAGTTGCGCTGAATCCATCTGTGAGGGTAGGGCTGGCAGGCGGTCGAGGAAGCCAAAGATAATCGTTCTCGATGTCTCCGCGCGTTGGCGATGAGCGCCACGACGTCTTGTGCGATGTCGCGTATTGTTTTCCGCCCGCGTTCACCGGACTGGCATAACGCTTTTCTTCCGCTTTTGTTTTGGCGGATTCTTCCGCTTTACGAGCTTTATTTTCATGTGTTTAAAGTTTTAAATATTAAAAACAATTATTACTCTTTGGCTGTCTTAATGGCGAGCCGTTTTGTCGGGTTGTTTTTGCCTTTCATGCGCTCGGTTTTTAGTTGTTTCGCGAGTCCTGAAATCGGGCTGTGCATGTTTGAAATTGCATACGGTTGGCCGTAATTTCTATACGGTTCCTGTCATTTCTATACGGGAAGAAATTTACGTCAACCGTATGCGCGCACAAGCAATACGTATAGGAAATTTACGGGGAACCGTATGCATTTTCCTATCGCTCGTATCTCCTTATTTTTAGGGCTTGTTGCTACCAGCTATAATTGATGGAGTGGTTGTTTCTTCTTCGTCCCAACCGGAATCCTCGTCATCAAAAATATCTTGTCGAAGGTCGCCTCTGTAGTTGCATAGTTATTTGTTCACGCCAAGCGAGAGTTCCAGCAGTCCTTCGCTTTCGATTTTAATAACTATTATGCGTGGCAGCATATATGACTTTTCTTTCATTGGGCGTGAATTAGAATTTCAGAACTTTTTACCATTGACGATATAGATTTCTCCGCTTTTAGAATGCTATAATCATTGCCTGCGTCCGTCGATTGTGTAGATGGGGTATTTGCCGCTTTTGATGGCGGCTTTGTTTCTGAAATGTTTCTCAATGGCGGTGGGTGTTTTCGTCATTTCCAATACGAGTGCGTAAAGTATTTTGCGAGTGACGCTCCATTGATTCCTCTTACGAAAGCACGGAAAGGGGCTACATGTCCGCTTGATACGCTCTTATCGATTTTATACCAAACGCTGTCCCTTTATATTGTGGGCGTTAAGGTTGGATGCCGTGCGGTTCTCAATCTGTTGTACCCATGAATATCCATGTACTGACTGATGTTGCGGGCTGACCGGTTGTTTGTATGTCGGGAGTTACTCCAACTCTATGTTGCATCTCTGGCAATGATGCGAGCCCGTCAGTCGTGATACCAGATAGGGATGATAGGCTTCAAACGTGTGCCTGATGGCAGGGCGCGGAATACTGAGAGTGATCGTAGCGGGGCCTGCGGTGAAGCTCCGTCTTTGTTCAAGGCTTGTAGGCTACCATACCGCTGGTAAGTCTGTGGGATAGGCAAGTACAGGGTTTTACTGCTCGTACCGTGAAAACTCTGGTCGTAGCTTGCCTTTTCGGCCGTGAAGGCATGCGGAATAAAAATAGTCATTGCCATCGTAAAATACAAAGTTTTTGCAGGTTTTGGTTGTACTGTTTACAACGTTTACGTCTCTAGGGCGAGTTCCATATGTTCCATTTCATTAATTTTCGGCCAGATAGCATTCATTTTGCAAAATAGAAAAGCTGTGTGCGCATCACGCATACGACATCATGCCGACATCGATAAAAGTTAAATTCGCATCGCCTAAGTCTCATACTTCTAATTGGGAATTGTAAAGCAAACGGGCCGACGTCGCCGTCTAAATATAATTGCGAATTAGGAGATACTTGTATAACCTCTTTCCTCAAACTGTCGCAATGATAGAAATTCGTTGCCCAGCACTTTTACGCTTGCTGGGTATTCGAATCTCTTTATCCCGCCTATTCTTCCGAAGAAAGGGCCAACTATTTGTTCTAACTTCAGACAGCTCAATTTCTGTTACGTTAGAATATCCAAACAAACCGTATCGTGCGTTGTATCATCCCATGGGTTGAGGTCTCCCATTACAGTGGAATCCGTATACTGCTGCGTCCCTCGCAATTGAGTTACATTATGCGTCCTCCGGAGGTTACATAGTTGCAGTGAATAACAACTTCTTTAAATCGGCGGCAGAAGTTGTCAAACCTGTTATAGTAACATTATTATCACTAGGATTCCATCGTTCTCCCATTCATTGAATGCCGTTTTCATCTGCATCAAATGTTGTTATTATTTTAAAGTGCCTTTTGCTCCCCAGCAGTTTCACAAAACCAATAAAAATAAATACCAATCTTTTCATCTTAACTGTTTTGTTAGTGCTATATATTATCCTTAAAAATCACTGCTTATAGAGACCTTATTCCATCGATAAATTCTGGAAAACAAAGGCACAACAAATCGAACAACAAAAACTCGCTGAGTCCTATTGTTTATTGAGTTTACGACACGCTTCGCGCGCGTAAGAAAAAGAAAATTTTGTATTACTGGAGGCCAGGGTGTGTGTGTGTGTGTGTGTGTGTGTTAGGCAAATCTTTTAAACCTGCTAAGAATAGTACAAAAGATTCGAGAGAAATGAAATTTCCGAATCCCAATTACACCTTATATATATTCCTTTCTGTTTGAATCTGCATAACGTCGGCAAAGATACAAAATATATTGTTTCACACAAGCAAGCAGAGTAAAAATATCCGCATTTTTATAAAACCTCCGCTGTCAGCTGGTTGCTTTCCTACTTACTATGCATATGTTTCACTTTTGCAAAAGTAGAGTTGGTATGAATATCTTATATGCTTTTGCATCGTTGTGGAATTAATTTTATCTTTGCATGCGTTTCTGATGGAGATATCACGAAAACACATGAAGGAAATAACAAAACAATAACTGAATAAGTTTATGTATTTCATACTTTTGTCGCCGTTTTAATGACGGCTGCCTTTTGGCTATAGGCTCTATTCTATAGCAAAACCGATAGGCCGCGGTCGTACAACAAAAGCAAAAAGGCAACCACTCTGAGTGCGGTATTTACGCATGGCAGCTCATGGCTGCCAGCGAAATCGTTGGTTATTATCTATTCGCCATTCTTTTCTTGATGTCTGATGGTGAAACGGTTTTTCTTTATCCTGGGCAGGCTGTAGTCTTTTTGAGCCATATGCACTTGGAACAATCGGACTTTTATGATGGTTTTAGTTTTTGGCCTGATACGCCCGATGAAAAAGGAGCCTGAATGGAAAATGAGAAAGTTTCAGCCTTTTCCATACGAAGAATGGAAAGATAACGATAATTTTAGAGATATGGCTGAAAAGCTCAACGATGGAGGCATACTAACCTCAGCTGGGGCAACTAGATCAACTCCCATAAATCGAAGCTACCCTCTTGGTCGCTCACTGCAACTTCATGTTGCGGCATTGAATTCATGTCGGTGGGATGCGCCAGATATGACTTTTCGTCGTTCGGATTTGAGGTATGAGAAACCTCCTCGTCAGGCAGACCTTATTATGTGTGCTGGAACAATCACAACAAAATGGCCCCTAGCATTAAAGCGCCTTGTGATGAGATGGCCGAGCCGAAATACGTTATAGCTGTAGGGGCGGCTGTGCCATTTCTGGCGGTCCGTTCAAGGATAGCTACTGCGTGCGAGGAATAGACGAGATTATTCCAGTTGATGTTTTTATTCCTGGCTGTCCGTCTGTCCCGAAGCTGATCTTGGCATGATGATGCAGCTCAACGCAAAGTGAAGATTGAAAATTCTTCGGCGGTGTAAATCACAAACAAACCAAAAGAAGAGCGTGAACTCGGTAAGAGTAATCAAACCTTGATTTTTAAAGAGAAATTGGGTATCTCTCCCGAAGAAATAAAAAGAAGCGAGAGAAAAAGGCATGGAGTGAAGCAAAGAAACTGGCCCCCAAACCGGTTCTGCCCCGTGGAAGCTTAAACCAGCTGCAGCTATCGCAGAAAAAGAAAGATACTATTGTTGTGAACAAACCGGTTACAACAGAGGATGTTAACAAACTGGGAAAAGAAATCGACGCCTCAGATAAATCGCCAAAAACTGAAACAAAAACGAAGCTACAGCCAACTCAAGAATAAGGTAATTGAAAAATGAAGCTAGACAATAAAGAATTAGTTTTTGAATCTTTCTCCAGTGAAATGGAGGAACCAAAGAATGAAAAAGCATTTGACTACCTTGTAACTATTGTAGGTGAAGATTTTGGAACAGATGAAGCTAGGATGTATTTATATTCTGGAGAATACAAATACACACGAACGTTGCTCAGTTAAACACCAGCCAAAACGGTTGGAACGGAGTATGTTATTCTCACTGTAAGCAAACTATGGGCTGATGCAGATTTGTTGGAACGTAAGTGTCTCGATTTCTTTGGCATAAAATTTCTTGGCCATCCAGACATGCGTCGTTTGCTCTTTCAGAAACGATTTCGGGTTATCCTTTACGTAAGGATTTCAACATGGATCCTGAAAGGAATATAGGTCATTCAACCGAGGATGATATAGAAATCGACACGACAGCTGGAGTGGTATTTAACCGATAGTGGCGACCTAAAAATCAGTCTCTGCACTCATTGTTTACATGACGATGACTTTTGTAGTTAACATTGGTCCGCAACATCCTTCAACGCATGGTGTGCTTCTGTTTACAGACAATTCTCGGATGGCGAAACGGTGAAACATATCTATCCACATTTGGGATATATACATCGCGGTATAGAAAAGCTTTGTGAAAATTTCACCTATCCTCAAACACTGCACTGACAGACAGAATGAACTATCTATCGGCAATGATGCATCGCCACGCTTTGGTTGGAGTGATTGAAGAAGGATGGGGAATTGAACTTTCGGATAGGATTATGTATATCCGAACGATTATGGACGAGCTCCAAAGGATAGACAATCACCTATTATATACAGCTTGTTGCGCACAAGATTTGGGGGCACCTACAGCTTCTATATGGTATGAGAGACCGCGAACATGTTTTGAACGTGATGGAAGAAACAACTGGTGGTCGATTAATTCAAAACTATTACAGGATAGGAGGCTCATAAGCTGACATTGATCCCAACTCGTTTCAAAATGTGAAGCAGTTGTGCAAATATCTTCGTCCGATGGTACAGGAACATCTTGACGTATTCGGCGATAATGTAATAACTCAGTAAACGCCTCGAAGGAATTGGTACAATGAAAGGAAGTAGACTGCATAAACTATGGGTGTGACGGGACCAGTTGCCGTGCAAGCGGATGGAAGAACGACGTGCGTAAATACTCATCCTTATGCTGTATACGATAAAGTTGATTTCGAGGAGAGAACCCTCACTGCATGGCGACTCAATGGACAGATACTATTGTCATATTCAAAGAGATCTACCAAAGCCTGAATATCATAGAACAACTAATAGATAACATTCCCAACCGGCGAATTCTATTTGAAACAGAAACCAATAATTGAAGTTCCTGAGGGGCAATGGTACTTCTCTGTAGAAGGAGCAAGTGGAGAATTTGTGTCTCATCTGGATCTCACGTGGAGATAAGAGCGCCTATCGTATGGAAATTCCGTCCAATGGGTTTAACATTGGTTGGAGCTATGGATAAAATGCTTCGCGGTCAAAATAGCAGACCTTGTAACCACAGGCGCTGCTCTCGACTTTGTTATTCCAGACATCGACCGTTAGTCGTCATATAAATTATATGTATTAAGAATCAAAATCATACAATGTTCTGATTTTAGTATAGTTATGAAATGGTTCGACAATTTGCTTAGAGTGACCTGTGGGTTAGTGTGACTTTTGGGTCATTCTAATCAGAATGCGTACTGTGGACTTGCAATATTGTTAGCTTATGCGTTGCATGGCCATTGTTCTCATTTTTATGGAACGAAAATGTGTGTATATTTTCAATGTCGTATCGGGCCAGTTAGAGTGGGCTGGTGGGGAACACTTCAAGTTTTGGCTGATGTTCTAAAGATGCTAGTGAAAAGAAATTTTTGTTGTTGATAAGGCAGATAAAATTACTCTATTATCTTGCACCATTTTTAGTAATCGTAGCTTCTGTAGGTAAACATTTTCTTTCCTTCCTTGGAATAAAGGGGCTGAAATATTAGACTTTAATATGGTGCATATGGTCCTAGTAACAGCAATAAGTTCTATAGGGTAGTGGGAATCTTCATAGCCGGTTGGGCAAGTAACAACAAATATTCAGTATTGTCTGCTATGCGTGGAGCTGTGCAAATGATTTCATGAGTTGTCTCTGGGCTTTGCATTATTTCTGCTGTAATTCTTACAGGAACTATGCAGATATCGGGTATTGTCGAAGCACAGACTGGACCATGGCAATGGTTGATTTTTCAAGGACATATTCCAGCTGTATTAGCTTTCATTGTTTTCTGTGTAGCAGGTAATGCAGAAGCTAATCGTGGACCTTTTTGACCTTGCAGGGCAGAAAGGAACTTACAGCCGGTTATCACACAGAATATAGTGGTATGGGATTTGGTTTCTATTATTTAGCTGAATACCCTAAATCTTTTGTTGTATCAGGATTGGCTGCAACTGTTTTTCTAGGAGGTTAGGCACCTATAAATATAGGGATTGAAGGCTCGATACCGTCATGAATTATATTCGGTATATTGTGGTTCTTGGTAAAACCTTTTTGTGGTGTTCTTTGCTAATGTGGATAAGATGGACTTTTCCATGTCTACGTGATACAGATATTAAATCTGAAATGAAATTTCTAATGCCTTTAAGTCTTATAATCCTAGTACAGTGACAATTTGTGTGCATTCAATTGGACTTTACTATAGTCTAAAATTTATGTTCTAATAAGAATTTCAGTATTCTAATGGAAAATAAACTATCATATTTCGGCGAGGTCAGAGAAGCTTTAAAGACTTTATCTATTGGTCTTAAAACAACCATAAAAAAGAGTTCTTTACTTCTAAATCTACAGAGCAATACCCGGAAAATCGTAAGACAACACTTCATATAGCCAAGCGTCATCGCGGACGTTTAGTGTCCAAACGCGATGAGAATGAAAATTATAAATGCGTCGCTTGTTTGATGTGCGAGAAAAGTCATCCTAATGGAACGATTAGGATAATGCATGAAATGATGACTGATCCTGAAACTGGAAAAGAAGAAACGCCAGCTTTATGGATTACGAATACGACTTGGGAGATTGTATGTTTTATGAGTTGTGTGTTAATGCTTGCAATTTTGATGCTATAGAATTTATGAATGACTTTGAGAATGCTGTATTCGATCGTTCAAGGCTAATACTGCACTTAGATAAGGGAAGTTTATCGAGGAGGTTCTCTTCCCGAAGTTATAGAAGGTGGAGCAAATTGGAAAAATTGGAACTTTCAACACTGGTACCAAAACAAAATAAATAGATGATATAAGAGTATGGCGAAGTTGATAATGTTTACAATTCTTGCAGTAATTATACTGGTGGCGGCTATATTTTGTCGTATCTACAAAACGTATCATGAGAGCCGCAACAGCCTTGTTATTCGTTTTGTTTGGAGTAGTAGCTGGTATTTATTTCATTTTGGATTATACGTTTTTAGGAGCGACACAAATAAGTATTTATGCTGGAGGTATAACGATGATGTATATTTTTGCAATACATCTCGTTAATAAACGCACTCTTCAAGGATTATCCGAACGTTGGAGCAGTAAACGCAGTGTTGTTGCAGCTATTACCTCTCTAATTGGTCTTTCGACGTAGTATTTATTCTTTTGAAGAATAACTCATTAAAGAGACACTCTACAGCAACTCTTTTCCTGAGAGTTGTCGATGGACATTGTAGAAATACATTGATGAGCCCTGAGAAATATGGATATGTTTTACCATCTCGAGTTTATTTCTATTTTTCTATTGGCATGTATAATCGGGGCTTGGTTATTCTGAATATCAATAAAAGAGGAAAGAAAAATGATACCAGTAGAATATTTCTTTATACTTAGCGGGTTACTATTTTTATAGGCGTCTTTTGGATTCATTACAAGGCGTAATTTAATAGCTATGTTAATCTCAGTTGAATTGATTCTCAACAGTGTGGATATATCTCGCAGCTTTCAACAGAATGCTTTTTCCAAATGGATATGAGGGTATGTTTTTCACGCTCTTTTCTATAGGAGTTAGCGCTGCTGAATCTGCTGTCGCACTTGGTGATTATCATTAATGTTTATCGCCGCTTCAATAGTGACCAGGTAAATAGTATTGAAAATATGAAATTATAAAGAGACATTATGTTCGATTACGCATTTCTAGTACTCTACTTCCATTTTCAGTGCCGTGATACTGGGATTGTTTTGGAATGAAGATGCCTCCTAAAATAGCTGGCATTATCGGCTCTCACAGTATTAGGAACTTTATTCTGCTTAGTCTTTATACAGCCTATCATTATTTCTTCTATACGGGTGAATATTCTGCCATGGGACAAGCATTCAATGTTGTGGATGGAAGACTTTCTAACGGATTATATCCTACAGTCACTGTATTCAATATAACCCATTGAAATTCACAGAGTTGCTCACCTTAATATTGGATTCCGCCTTTCCCCCATTAGTGTTATGATGCTAATAGCTATCACAACTGTTAGTTTCATGGTTCATTTATACTCATTTGGCTATATGGCTGAAAGGGATGAGAAGTACAAGTTTGAAGAATATGAGAAAGGTTTCCAACGGTTTCTGCACATATCTATCTCTGTTCACGATGTCGATGTTAGGACTTGTAGTTGCTGACTCAACATTTTCCAGATGTATCTTTTTGGGGAGCTAGTGAGTTTGTTCCTATCTTCTAATAGGTTTCGTTATCCGAAAACACACAGCTGTTCATGCAAGCAGCTTTTTATAGTGACTCGTTTTGCAGATTTGTTTTTCCCAATTGGTATTCTGTTTTTAGTTTCTATGTTGAACTTTCAATTATGATCTAAGCTATCGAGTCTCGAATTAATCTGATAAATTATCGACAGTAGCCAGTGACCCGACTATCGCATGGGCTATACCCTACTGCTTTATTCCTGATGTTTATTGGGGAGCTGGCAAATCAGCAATGTTCCCACTTCATATTTGGCTGCCTGATGCTATGGAAGGGCCAACTCCTGTATCAGCTTTAATTCACGCAGCCACAATGGTTGTAGCAGGAGTATATCAAAGTGGCAAGTCTTTTCCCAATATACATAAAGTTTGGTGCTACAGAACAACTTCATTGATTGCCTATATTGCAGTCTTTTACGGCTTTCATGCAGCTGCTGTTGCTTGTTGCCAGCGTGATATAAAAACGAGGGCTTGCATTCTCAACAATTTTCACAAACAGCTTATATGCTAGTTGCATTAGGAGTTTGTTTTGCTATTGACAATGAGGATGGTGGACTAGGACATATGGCCTCAATGTTCCATTTGTTTACTCATGCAATGTTCAAAGCCCTTTTGTTCCTTTGCTCGAGGTGCTATTATAGTTATTATAGGCAGCAATTTCAAAAGAATATATGGAGGGCTTTACAGAGTATATAGCCCAATACAAATATATGTTTCCTAATAGGTTGTATTGCAACAAGTGGAGTGTGGCCTCTAGCAGGTTTCTTTCCTCGAAGGATGAAATCGTATCAGTCATTTTCAATTCTCCCCATTTCTCGGTTGGTTCATGACCCTAGTTTCAGGTATGACAGCATTCTATATGTTCCGGCTTTATTATGAAATCTTTTGGGGTGAATCTGATTATGAACAAGATCCGGAACATCGCCGTCGTCCATAAGAAGTACCTTTTATAATGTGGGGGCTGCTTGTCTTTCTTGCAATAATCTCAATATTTGCCGGATGGATTCCTTTTCGGACATTTCGTATATCTGCAACTGGTGAAAGTGCAGAATTCATTTGCAGCATTTTCACTTCTCAAGTGTTGCATGGTTCAGTCTTCTAGCTGCAGCCTGTTGGTATTGGATTAGCTACATGGATGTATCTGCCGAAACATAATCCTATTCCAAACATACTGGCTAAACGTATGCCTACACTACACAAAGCAGCATTAAACAGATTTTATATTGACGATATATGGCAGTTCGTTACACATAAGATTGTGTTCCGTTGCTTTTCTATACCTATAGCTTGGTTTGACCGCCATGTAATTGACGGCACTTTTAATTTCTTAGCATGGGGGACACAAGAAGCCGGTGAAAGCATCCGCCCGTGGCAGAGCGGTGACGTTCGCCATTATGCTGTATGGTTCATTACGGGAACTGTAGCTTTGACATTAGTATTACTTTTGCTTGATTTTAAAGAAAGTGAGTTGATATTGATAATTTTCGTAATAATACCCGATTCTGATGTTGCTTTGGCTTTGCTAGCAAAAATGACAATCAGGTACGAATGTGATGGTAGCTGGTTCAACAGTACTGTTAGCTAGTGCAATTTGGCTAACCGTTTATTTCGTTCAGCAACGGAATCTAGGTAATACAACAGATATGCTTTTGGCTAATTCAATAATGTGGTTCAAGCCTTTAAACATAGCATTCTCTGTAGGAGTCGATGGTATTTCTGTTGTAATGATACTCTATCAGCCATCATTGCTTTTCACAGGTACCTTTGCCAGTTGGCAACTCGAACCTATGAAGAAAGAATATTTCCTTTGGTTTGTTCTTTTAGCATCGGGAGTTTTCGGATTCTTCATTTCTACAGACATGTTCACGATGTTCATGTTCTACGAGGTTGCACTTATACCGATGTATTTATTGATTTGGAGTATGGGAAATCGGAGCCAAGGAATATTCCGCAATGAAGCTTTCAACTCTAATGCTTATGGGTGGCTCCAGCATTATTGATTCTGGGTATTCTTGGGATATATTATTTCAGTGGTGCAACAACTATGGATGTGTCTGAGCTTGCTCGTATGCACACAATGTCGAAAACAGCACAAAATATATTCTTCCCGTTTGTATTTATCGGATTTGGGGTACTTGGAGCTCTTTTCCCATTCCACACATGGTCACCTGACGGTCATGCCTCTGCGCCCACGGCTGTTTCTATAGTTACATGCAGGCGTACTAATGAAACTTGAGGATATGGATGCTTATCGTATAGCAATGTTTTCTTATGCCCGAAGCACTCAAATATGTGGGCTCCAATATTCTTAGTACTGACTTGTATTTCTGTTGTATATGGTGACTTTCGGCTTTGTGTTCAAACCTGATTTGAAATATATAAATGCTTACTCTTCGGTCTCCCATTGCGGCATGGTGCTTTTACTGCAGTAATGACAACAAACAGCAATAACAGGAGCCATCCTTCAGATGTTGTCGCATGGTTTGATGACAGCCCTTTTCTTTCTGCTGTAATTGGTATGATTTATCATCGTGCTGGAACACGCGACGTGCGTTATCTTTGGAGGGTTGATGAAAGTTGTTCCTTTCCTAGCAGTTGCTTATGTTGCTCGCAGGATTAGCCAATCTTAGTCGCCTGGCTTTCTCGGGTTTCATAGCTAGAGATGACCATATTTGTAGGCTCGTTCGAGAATGCTGGTATGTTCCATCGTGTAGCGACCATTATTGCCTGTACTTCTATTGTCGTAACAGCAGTTTATATTCTCCGCGTTGTGGGAAAGATTCTTTTTCCAAACAATTCCAAACAAGAAATTCAATGAGCTCCACGATGCAACATGGGATGAGTCGATTCTCTATTGGTGCTCTGATATTCTGTGTCGCTGGTCTGGGTATGGCTCCATTATTTTTCGAAAACATAATAATAGATGCTGTTGCTCCCATCTTCTATCACATCATAGCTTTTGCCCCAACATTGGGAAACCTTTAAAAGTCCGATGAAATGAATTATAATGATTTCTTAAAATGATTCCAGAGGCGAGTCTTGTCGCCATCCTGATAATCTTATTCGTTTCTGATTTCTGTAACAGCAAAGAAAGAAAGCCGTAAGTGGTTGAACCCACTAGCTTGTGTTTTGCTTTTTATAAACACAATTCTATGCCTGACCATCACTAGTAGCGAGAATGCGTTTGTAGGAATGTATGTAACGACATCTTCGGTTAACATTATAGAAAGCCATTTTGTCTATGGGAACATATCATCGTCGTGCTTCAAAGTCGTATGGGCAGAAAAGAGCGGCAAAGAGGGCGAATGTATATGCTCATAGTTTCCACTTTGCTCGGAATGTTTGCAATGATGAGCGCTGGCAATTTCCTAATGTTTTTCCTTGGGCTCGAAATGCATCAGTACCATTACGTGCATTTGCAAGTCGACAAACACAGTAAAAACTCTGCCGAAGGTGCGGCAAAATTTATCCTCACAGCGACTTTCTCTAGTGGAGTGATGCTTTATGGAATAAGTTTCCTTTATGGTGCTTAGGAACTCTTTATTTCGAAGATATAGCTGCTAACATCAATGCTAATCCCGGCCAACAATTGCAGGACTTGTTTTCTTCTTCAGCGGACTAGGTTTCAAAAATATCTCTTGTTCCATTCCATTTCTGGACAGCCGACACATATCAAGGTGCACCTACAACCTGCAAACCGGTTATCTAAGTGTTATTTCGAAAGGTGCTGCAGCCTTCACGCTTCTAAGCATTCTTTTCCATGTGTTTGGTAGTATGGGTTGAATATTGGCACATTATGATGATGATAGTTATTGTGCTATCCATAACCATTGCCAATCTGTTTGCTATCCGTCAGAACGAGTTAAAACGATTCATGGCTTTTAGTTCCATTTCACAGGCTGGCTACATCATGCTCTCTGCTATCGGCAACGACTGGACAAATTCCGTGAGCAGTTTAAGCTATTATGTACTGATATACATCGTTGCCAACATGGCCGTGTTCACCATAATTTCAGTGGTTGAGCAAAACAATAATGGGAAGACTGAGATTGACGATTACAACGGTTTCTACAAGACTAATCCTAAGTTGAGCTTCCTAATGACTATTGCGATGTTCTCCCTAGGTGGCATACCGCCATTTGCCGGCATGTTCTCGAAATTCTTTTTGTATTCATGGCAGGTGTGAACGGTGCTGATATCAACACTAAAATGGGTGTGATGGGCCTATGCAGTTGTATTTATCGCATTGATAAATAGCAGTAGTTTCACTCTACTATTATCTGAAGATTGTAAAAGCCATGTACATCAAATATCTCGATGCACCCCCGCTGACTTTCAAAAAGCGACAATAATACAAAAGTTCGCCTTGGCCATTTGCACTTCGGGCATAATTCTGTTTTGGTGTGTGCAGCTACATCTACGAATGGATTGCAGCTGCCGCCTAAGATAAAGAAATATGAAAATAGCATTAATAGGCTATGGAAAGATGGGCCGCATGATAGAGCAAATTGCTATTGCTCGCGGTCATGAGATTGTTCGTCGTATAGACGTTGACAATCAAGAATGTTTCGAATCGTCCGAATTCTCTCCGCTAGATGTTGCTATAGAGTTCACAAATCCCGCTTCGCCCAATACGACAACTATCTGAAAGCCTTCAAACACAACGTGAAAGTTGTTAGCGGTTCAACGGGATGGATGCACGAACACAAGGCTGATGTGGAAAAACTTTGTAACGAAGGAGGACAACTTTTCTGGGCAAGCAATTTCTCGATAGGCATGGCCATCTTCTCTAGCATAAACAAACGCTTGGCTGAGATTATGAACCGCTTCCTACAATATGCTGTCGAGCTCGAAGAAACCCATCACATCCACAAACTCGATGCTCCATCGGGAACTGCACTACTTCCTAGCCGAAGACATTATCGCACATTTAGATCGAAAAGATAAATGGATAAAGTCGCAAGATAAAGCTACAGAAAACGAACTACCAATCTCATCCATACGCCAAGGAGAGGTACCCGGTACGCACACAATAAGCTACAATTCGGAAGCCGACAAAATCACAATCACACATGAAGCCTTCAACCGCGAAGGATCTGCCCTTGGAGCCGTCTTGGCAGCTCGAATATACAGCAGACTCACAAAAGGCCCGCTCACCATCAACGATATGTTTGATTTCAGCAAAGAACAATAAGTAATGATCGACAAAGAAAAAGCAAAAACTCAACCCACGGAAACAGTGGGCCAAGTTCATAACAGTAGCTGTCCTCATCTTCTTTTCCTCCTATGGGTCAAGAGTTGGTGGGGACTCCTAGTATTGCCATTCATCTTCGACGTCTATATCACGAAGAAAAATCAAATGGCAGTGGTGGAAAAATTCTGAAGGTCCAATACGCTCATCATGGGATGGGTAGATGCGCTTGTGTTCGCACTCAGTAGCCGTCTATTTCATCAACTTATTCTTTTTCCAGAACTATGTCATCCCATCATCATCCCCTAGAAAAATCGCTACTCACGGGCGATTATCTTTTCGTCTCAAAAAGTGAGCCACGGTCCGCGTATTCTGAAACACTGCTCACAATGCCGCTCACGCAGCACACAATGCCCATACTCAACTGCAAAAAGCTACATTTCATGGCCACACTGGGATTATAGACGCGTCACAGCGACTCGGAAAGGTTGAACCCAACGATATCGTAGTTTTAACTTCCCGCAGGCGATACCATAATGAGCGAACCAGCCTATCAGGGCGACAAGATTATTATCAATTTCGCTCTACACCACTGGCGAAAACATACTTGCACAACAAACGCCCGGCATAAATCTCAAAAGCATGAACCTACAGCAACAGCGCGCATTCTATACCAAAGCCTATGAGACCGGACGGAAACTCATTGTCGATAATCCAGGAATACTACGGGTGTTAGATCGGCGACCAACCGACCGCCGCGAAAAATCTGTGTGAAACGATGTGTCGGACTACCTGGACAAACTCTGCAAATCCAAAAGAAAAATCGTATCGTGTTCATCAACGGAAACCAAATAAAGAACCGCAAGAAGTGCAGACACCCACCTCGTAAACCCAACAACATATCGGCTGCCGACTCTGCTAGGCGAACGCTTCGACGACCTGCGGAAAGAACTCGCATAAGCGTTGAAGATATCCAAAGCCTAACACGGCTACACGGCTACGAGTAGACCACGGATACATTCTCTCAACGACCAAAGTTCCTGCAACAGTTCGACGGTTATCTGCCACTCACCGCCAGTACCGCTGCATAACCCAAAAAGTCGCGGAATAGTGAAAATATTCGCGTCGTTACTGACAAGACATTTACAGCGGTCCCTAACTATCCCTCAACGCATTCAATTCCCCATGGACTCGCGATAATTACGGACCAGTGTGGATCTCCGCAAAAGGAAAACAATAAGTCTCCACACTAGCCAACCTCCCGATATACGAGCGGTGTATCAAAGTCTCACGAAAAGAACACCCTCAGAGTTAAAGGCGACAAAAATCTTCATCAACGGCAAACAAACCAACAAATACACCTTCCAACTCGACTATTATTGGATGATGGGCGACAACTGTCACAACTCGGCCGACAGCCGCTATTGTGGGATTCGTTCCTGAAGACCATATAGTCGGTAAACCTCTTTTCATCTGGTGGTCGAGCGACCCTGACCGCAAAGGTCTAGGAGGCACCAGATGGAGCCGACTGTTCTCCTGGGTTAGCAGACATAAAAATAACCCATCCTCAACCTTTATAATAACTGCTATCGAATGATTTATCTGATAGCAGTTATTGTTTTATAAGCGGTCGGCAGACCGAATTGGCATGGGTATCGACATGGGTATCGGACAGCAACACCACTCGGGGTCTGTCCCTACATACGTAGACACCCCATTAATCCAATCGATGCCAACTCGGCTGATAGGTCGTATGTAGGGACAGACCGCGTCTGTCCGCCTCGCCCGTTAAGGACGACATAATAACCCGCCCCCGTCCGTCAAGGGCAGGATAATTTTCTTAAACCGAACACATGAGTAGGGGACGGTCGACCTGCACGCGTCGTCATGACGGATGCAGGTCTGAATGATTATATAAAACGATTAAACTGAACCCCCTATACCTTTATCTTCGCCTGGCGTCTCTTCGCGACCGGGTTTCGGGGTGTCGCCCTCGCCAGGCTTTTTGCCCTCGCCGGGCTTCTTGCCGTCGTCAGGTTTCTACCATCGTCCGGCTTTTTACCATCATCGCGGGCTTTTTAGGGTCGGAGGATTCTTATCGTCGCCCCTTTCTTCTTTTTGGCCGACTTTCTTGTGCCTGAATCTTATTGAAGGTTTCGCGAAAATCGGAGGAAACGCGACTCATTGACCTCACAAGGTCGGAAATAAACTGACGGTCGGCATCCACAGGAGAAACTCAGATAACTGGCCTGAATGCACTGGACAGATAGCCTCGAAAATACGCTCGGTGTTTTGGCGAGCAACCTTCGTATCGGGCAAACTCAGCATATCGCCCGCTTTTCGGCGCGACACAATTAGCTGTTCGTACCCCGTTCTTGTCGTGAAGATGATGAAGAGATATCAGTCAGTCCGAGCGCCGTAACCTCGGGCATGAGCTGGTAAGGTCTTTTTCCATTCGCGAATCAGTCCTGTTTCGTCCTCGTTCACCTCCTTTTGATTCCGAAATAGGGTTTCAACTCCACCGACAACTTATCGGCGGCCTTCCTGATGGCCCTAACGTGAGAATAACGCTCAGCGCGGATGATTCCGAAGAGATTGTTCAGAGCTCCGTCGCGCTCGCGATCTTTATCGAGCATCTCCTGGTGATTACCGACGCCTGTGCCTGACGAGTTATCTCGACCTCGACTTCGATGGCATCCTTCCACTCTTTGAGCATGTCGGGCGACACGTTGATTTTCGGCAAATCGGCCTTCGAGATGAGGTCGTACTGCGTTTGATGAAACTTTGCGTGCGCCGTGTTGTTGAAGCGACCGACGCTCATCGCCTTGATTTTTGACCTGGGTAGTAACCATAAATTTAAATTTTTGGATTAATATTTTGCTGAAATCATCATTCTCGTTGTCGTGGATGCGATTTGCAGGTTGCAGAGATGAAAAACATCGGCGCGAAGTGATTGTAAGTCTGCAAAATCAATATCACCTCTGGTTTTGAGCAATCTGCAACATGCAAAATGAACATCACCGTCGGTGTGGAGCGATTGTAGGCCTGCAAAATCGATATCACCTTCGGTGGGAAACGTTTTGTACCGTTACAAAATCGATATTACCTCCGTCGGGAAGGTTTTGCTGCAGAAACGAAAAACCGTCGGTATGGAGCAATGTGTAAGCCTACATCGATATCACCTCTGTCGGGAACGTTTTTTGCAGATTGCAGAAGGCTTCCACCGTCGGTTTTGATGTTTCTGCAACCTGCAATTGGTGTTCCGAACTGATTGCATGACTTTGCCGGATTAATCGTCCCAAACTCGACGTCCGGGCCATAGCCAACTTCAGTAGTTCTTTTCGTCGTCCCTCGAAAATATCCCTGCTTGGCGTCGCCACCGCTGTCGGAAGGATTAGGATTAATCGGTAGTGAGATTGTTTCGAGAAGCGATCTCGATCTGCATCCGGGTTATTTCTGATTCGCGGCGAGGCGTATGTTTTTCTTTTCCATCATTGATTGTTGCTTTAGTGTAAATCAGAACTTATAGAACTTCTTGCCGTTCTTGATATATATTTCTCCGCTCTTGAGTGCGTTGATATCCGTACCGAGCAGCTTGCCATCGAGCGAATAAATCTTTCCTTCGCCCTTTCTCGATATCCTCTTCTGCATGTATCAATTCCGGTTGTCTCATTCTCATCATCGAGCACGATAGCAAATCCCTTTCGCGGGCGTCGGACTGGTGGAGCGAATATAAGCCCCTAAACGAGTGCACATATCCGTTCGGATTATCCGTCTTAATCGGTTTCCACGTATTATTCTCAAGATTATAATATCCGCCCGCAGCAGCTGTGGCGTTATCGATATTTTCGGTTTTACCGCCGAAAAATGTAGTACCGTCGGCTGATGCTGCAACTTCGATAGTGGCCGGCGTAACCGGAACCTGCATATCTCGTTTCAGTGCTGAACGTAGCGTGCCGCTGTCAGTGATGCGAAGCAAATATGAGTATTGGCAGCAAGCTGATTTCCCGTTATCGATACAAAGCGGAAATATCCACCGCTGCCTGCTCTTCTCTTAATTCGTAGGCAATCATTCCACTCGGAACGGTAGAGGGATAAGGCAAACATATTGTTTTGCAAGTTTCGCCGCTGAAACTGCGGTTCTTGTAGGACGCTTGAGTTGCAGTGAAGGCGTTGCGAATCGTGAAGTAGCAGCCCACTGTACCGCCTTTATAGTCGGGATGACTATCGTAGGCAACGAAATCGTCGCAGGTGGTTCCGATGACGAAATTCTCTTCATTTGGGGCAATACTATAAGCGTCTTGGGGTAAATAAACCATGGTGTAAGGTTTCAAATCTGCAAACAGGAATTGCTTGCAATATCACGGCTTAGAATAGTACTTGCGTGACTGTAACGTTAGATAAATCGATATACTTTTAGATTATAGTCGCCTAAAAATTTGGTCATTGAAGAACATACTGGTAAGACTGTTTTTCTCCTGTTATGCTTTCAAGATTAGTACATCCTACAAAAACACCTTGAACCTAACTCTTGCATTGAAGATGGAAAGTCTATATTACCGCTTAAACCAGTCATAACCACGAAAAAGCCTCTACTTCATTCTCTCCATTTTGGACATCGAAAGAGAGTAGACCTGTACAATTCATAAATGCTTGATAATTTACTAAAGTGACGTTGGTGAGAGACAAAGCACCGGTTAGGCCGGAGCAGTTAAGAAATGCCTCCGAGCCTATTGACGTGACACTATTTCCCATTGTGAGCGGGCCGGATAGACTTGTACAATCCTGAAAGGCCTTATTTCCTATTGTTGTAACACTATTTGGAATAGTGAGTGCTCCTGCATGTTTGAGTTTTTATAGAATGCCATATCACCTATAGTTGTGACATTTTCGGGGATAATTAATGGAGTATTTACATTAAGACAATATCCGAAAGCTCCACTTCCTATCGTTGTGACACTGCTCGGAATTTCAATTTTAGATAATCCTATACAATCCTAAAGTCATTTCTCCAATAGTTGTCACACTATTGGGGATATTTATCTTAGTAAGCTTCTCACAAAACTGAAAAGCATGCCCTGCTATAGTAGTTATGCTTTGATGGGAGATTTAGAGTCCTTCTAAATTAGTGCAAGATTGGAAAGCTTGATATGATATGCTTGTCAAGGTATTTGGGAAGTTTATAGGGCCTGTAAGCTTATCGCAATATGCGAATGCTGAAGAACCTATTTCTGTAACTCCATTTGGAATATTAAGTGCCCTCTAACTCCTCCACATCTATAAAAATGAATAATTTCCATCATCTAATACTAACTGGTAAAACTAAGCCTGTAGTTTGTTCATATTGTAAGAAGGCATTATCTTTTATCTTAATTACCGGATAGGAGGTGCCACCATGCATAATGCTGGCGGGAATATTCAATATCCCGGTGAAATTATCCTTTCCTTGAGTTTCACCTGTAATTGTGGGCTTCGGTTCCGTTGAGTTCATATTTCCACTCAACGCCATTGGCAGTGTAAGTTCGACTGCGCATAAAATGCCTATTGCAAGGGTCAGGAAGAACAAGATGAGATAGATTTTTCATTTGAATTACTTGTTATTTGTGATTAGAAATGAAGATAAATTTTTGTTCTTACGCGGGCTTAAATCGACCCTGCGAAAAGGACAAAAATGGCACGGAGAAATCTCTCGGAATCCCCGTGTATACTGGGTGCACAGACGCTCTAGCGCGCGCGTATAAAAAGCCGTGGATTAGACTGTGTGTGTGTGTGTGTGTGTGTGTGTGTGTGTGTGTGTGTGTGTGTGTGTGTGTGTGTGTGTGTGTGTGTGTGTGTGTTAGCACTTTTTCCGAACCTACCAAATTATTGACGAAAAATCACAGAGAAATCGAAATATCTCTGCGTCATCGGGGCGATGAAATATGTTGCTAACTGTTTCACGGCGGCAAAGGTATATTAATCAATTCTTTTTCACAAAAAGTTGAGGTTGCTTTCTTGATTTTAAAACAAGAGCCCAGCTATAAGCCAAGTAAAACAAACTGAGGAATTTGCTTTGCAGGAGGGGCATCCGGCATAGAAATTCCTCGGGATTTGTATGGTGAATAGGGATTGTTATCCTTCACCTAAAAATATTATGATGATATTACTGCACGTGGGAGTAGATTATCCCAAAAAGATGAAATTCTCCGATGAAGAACAGCAATAAATAGCCAATAACGAGGGATACTATTCCACAGGTGAGACCCACCTTGAGCATGTCGTCGTGATGAACCAGACCGGTGGAATAGGCTATCGCATTGGGCGGAGTCGAGATTGGCAAGCACATGGCAGTCGATGCGGCGATGGCTATTCCGATAAGAACGGTACTCGTTCCGCCAATTACACTCAACTTGTCGCCCATTCCACGGCAAAACCACCGAGAGAATTGGAACTAACAGTGCAGCCGTAGCGGTGTTCGAAATGAAGTTGGAAAGGAAGTAGCATATGGCTCCCGAGATGATGAGAATAATCATCGGACTCCAATTGCCAAATGGAATGCTCTCAATGGCGGCGTCGGCTAACCCCTGAGGCGTTCATTCCAATACCTATTGCAAAACCACCGGCAACCATCCAGATGACACTCCAATTTATTTTCTGCAGGTCTTTCGACGTGATAACTCCCGTGAGAGCGAATATTCCCATCGGAATCATCGCCACGGTATTGGTGTCTATTCCAGTGATGCTTTTCGATAATCCAAAGTAAAAATGGTGATGATGAATGTTGCAATAACTACCCACATGCGCCATCCTTTATGGATTTCACCTTCTATTTTGAGATGAATAGTTTTCTGTGTGAATGGGAAAAGCGCAGGATAATACGCCACGAAATGACAAGCAGAATAATCACCAGCGGAGTCATAAACATCATCCAGTGCATGAAGTCGATATTCATGTTCAAACCGGCCGGGTCGTTGAGATATTTCAATGCAATCAGGTTAGGTGGCGTTCTGATAGGGCGTCCCCATTCCGCCCAGATTGGCGGCAATCGGGATGGAGAGCGTGAGGGCAATCCCTACCCTTTCCAGTAGCTGAGGGCTGCAAACACAGGCGTAAGAAAGGTTAGCATCAGTGCGGCCGTGGCGGTGTTCGAAATGAACATTGAGAATAGGCCCGTGATGAGCAGAAAGCCCAACAGAACATTCTCGCTTTTGTGCCCGAACGGTTTCAGAAGTAAGCGAGCAAGCAGAGTGTCGAGACCCGATTTCGAAGCCGCTATAGCAAGAATGAATCCCGCCAAGAAGAGCATAATTATTGGATCGGCAAACGACGCCATAATTTCTTTCGAATCGAGGAGCCTCTACCCCATCATACTTAAAGAATCCAAACGAATTTTTGCGAAACGGTTACACACATTCAGCCATAATTACTAACGATGTGGCCCACGCAGGTACGCATTCCGTGAGCCAGGCCAGCATTGCAAACACGAAGATGGCGATGATACGTTGTTGCACTATCGTGAGCCCATCGATGCCGAAAACACTCGTTGGAAGATTCCACACAATAGCCGTCACGATAAAGATGGTTACAAACCGCCACACCTTTTTCATCTCGGTGTGGTTGGAAAGAAACTTTGATTTTTCTTTTGCCATGGTATACAGTTAATGAAATGAATTGATTAGTTGGGTGGCGGGGTGAAAAGCCGTTGGCGAAAGTAGCTAAAATAATTCGGGCCCAGCAGGCGCGCGGTCGTTTTAAAAGTACATTTGCGCGAATATTTTTAGACATCTATGTACAAACTGTCGCTTTTTCATCTTTATTAATTGTTATTCTCTGCCTGCGTGGGTCGGCGCGTACAGTATGATTCAAACGCTGACACAATAGCTCTGAAACATGCCGAAAACATCAGTCTCGAACGACAGGGCGATGTTGTTAAAGCTGTACTGAAGAACCCGTGGAGGTCGGGCGAACAGCTGCAAAACCCTACTATCTGGTTCCCGAGCAAAGCAAGACCAACGTTCCGACTGACGGCATAGTCATAAAAACTCCCATTCGGCGTGCGGTTGTTTCACCACGGCCCATGCTAACCTTTATGCAGATGCTGGGTTGCGGAACACAATAGCAGGCGTGCTGATGCGAAATATATGCTCATTCCCGATGTGAAAAAGCAAATTGCAAATAGATTGATAGTTGATTGCGGCGATGCCGAGGACACCCGACATCGAGCGGATTATCGACCTTAAACCCGACGCTCTGTTGCTTTCGCCATTTGAAAACAGTGGAGGACATGGGAAGCCTCGACCAACTGGGTATTCCACTAATCGAGTGCGCCGATTATATGGAAACATCTGCGCTCGGACGTGCCGAATGGATGAAGTTCTATGCGATGCTCTTCGGATGTGAACAACGCGCCGATTCGCTCTTCGAGGTTGTTGAAAAAGCGATATGCCTCGACTGAAAAACTCGCCGCCACCGCCAGACAAAGCCGTTCGGTGTTGCCCGATAGGAAGATGTCGGCCGTATGGTATGTTCCCCGATGGACAAAGCAGCGTGGGACGACTCTATGCCGATGCCTGTGGACAATATGCCTTTGCTACCGACCGGCACAGCGGAAGTCTGCCCATGCCATCTCGAAACCGTGCTCGAAAAGATGGGGCAGGCCGATTTCTGGATTCTTAGTTACACTGGCCAGATGAATCGCCGCACATTACTTGCTGAATACTCTGGCTATTCTGCGTTAAAGGCCTTCCGAACCGGTGAAATCTACGGGTGTAAAGTCGACCAAACACCCTATTTCGAACAAGTAAGCTGGCGGCCCGATTGGCTACTCGAAGACCTCGTTCAGCTCTTCCATCCGGAACTAAAACTATCGCCACTACGCTATTATCGCCGATTGCAACCATGCGAAGAAGAGTACCGTACTTTTTCATTTTTCTCGCCATAATTATAATCTTGCTCGCGGTATTCAACCTGCTCTGCAGGTTCGGTGGATATTCCTGCATCCGATGTTTTCAGAATCCTCACCGGCAGTTCGGTGGAAAAGAAAGCTGGCGATTCATAATACTTGAAAGTCGACTGCCACAAACTCTCGCTGCATTGCTATCGGGTAGTGCGCTAGCCGCAAGCGGTCTCCTTCTGCAAACTGCTTTTCCGCAATCCGCTTGCCGGGCCCGACGTATTTGGAATCAATTCCGGAGCCTCGCTTCGGCGTGGCCATTGTTATGTTCGCCACCGGCGGCAGCATGTCGGCAATGCTCTTTACAGCGACTGGTTTCATGGCTATATTTTGCTAGCCTCTTTTGCTGGTGCAATTGGTGTGTCGGCGCTCATTTTGTTTCTCTCCACGCTTGTGCGTAGCAATGTTCTGCTGCTCATCATCGGGTTGATGGTGGGTTATGTGTTACTTCGTCGGCCGTGTCACTGCTCAACTTTTTGCAACCGAAGATGGAGTGCGACGATGTACTCTGGGGATGGGCAACTTTGGCGGTTTGTCTTCACCCATCTGCCCTCTTCTCGGCAACGATTCTCCTTTCGTTGCTCGGCAGTTTTGGCCTTAGAAGCCTCTCAACGCTATGCTTCTGGGCGTAAATTATGCCGAAAGTCTAGGCATAAACACACGTCGAACCCGAAATATTCTTCTGATTGTAACAGGATTATTAACTGCTATTGTAACCGCCTTTTTGCGGTCCGATTTCTTTCATTGGTCTTGCTGTGCCCCACATAGCTCGACCCATCTTCGCTACTGACAATCATCGTCTTCTTTCTTCCAGCAGCACCTTGCTTAGCGGTTCTGCGGGTAACTCTGCTTTGCAATCTGCTTTTGCACCTTTCGAATCGCTGCATATGCTCCATTAACTCTATAACTCCCTCTCTCTCGGCGCCCCTGTAATCATCTACGTACTCTCAAGTTGGGGCAAAATCCAACGGCTGAACGTCTCGCCAAAAGCTCTTAAGCGACTTGTCAAGGGCTCCTTATAGGAAAGGTCAAGGACTCTATAAGGAAAGGCTCAAGGACTCCTATAAGGAAAGGTCGAGGACTCCTATAAGGAAAGATGAGGACTCCTATAAGGAAAAGGTCAAGGACTCCTATAAGGAAAAGGTCAAGGACTCCTATAAGGAAAGGTCGAGGACTCCTATAAAGGAAAGGCCGAAGGACTCCTATAAGGAAAGGTCAAGGACTTGAAAGCTAATTTATGGATTGGTTAGAACGAAGCCCGATCGGCGAAATGAAAACGGAAGTCGCGCTTGAAGTGTGGATTGATGATTGGGAAATGTTCAAAAAGATGAATCGTAGGCAGGATTTATTATACGCTGCGCACCGTCGAGGCGAATGATAAAATAGTTCAGGTTTAACCTGATTCCTAGCCCATATGCGACATTGCTAGCTCGCGATAGAAACGGCTGAAGTTGAACTGTCCGGCCCTGACTGGTCAGCATAATTTCGAGAGTCCATATATTACCGGCATCAACGAAGGCTGCTGCGTCGAGTTTCAAAAAGAGGCGAGTACGTAGTTCGGCATTGAGGTCGAGTTTCAGGTCGCCGTTTGATTGATGAAGTCACTCGCCCGTCGGTTCCTTTGAATCTTCCTGGCCAAGTTCGCGCACACTCCATCCGCGCACAGAGTTGGCTCCGCCGGCGATATATCTTTTCTCGAATGGCAGGATGGTGCTATTGCCGTAGGGGCCACGAAATACCGAGAGCCGCATGCAGAGCTAGAGTGTTTCGCTGGTCGAGCGGGATGAGCGTAATATTAAAATCAAACTTGAGATATTGTGCGTAGGCAATGTTGAACAGCATACGCTGACGCTGGGCATTGACCGGAAATCGTAGAACAGTATTGAGCGAACTGAGAATACTGCCGGCCGATTCTATTTGCGTACGCAGGGCAAGGCGCGGAGTGATGTAGGTTAAGCCAAGGCTCGACTTCATGATTAGCAGGTCTTCGTAGTTATATCGCAGAATTGCATTTCTACTCGAGGCGTTGTCTAGATAGTCGCGCTTGAATGTTTGGCTAATCCATGGCATGTAAACATAGCTAACGTCGAGCACGTTGAAGTTGTAGGCTGTCTTCTGGGTCGACGTGTTCCAGCGATATTTCCACGCTGCAGAGAACATTCGGCGATGAAATTCCGGTCGGTTCTGCATAGCCCAACTCACGGTTGCTTCGGATACGGCTTTACTTCGCCGTCGGAAGTTTTTCGTAAGGAATGGTGATAGCAAACGAGGAAAGGTTAGACCGGTTTGTAAACTGTATTCCCTCGAAGTTTCGGTTGTCGTAGCCTTCCAACCCGGTTATGGCTTCGAATGCCGCACGAAGCTGAATGCTAAGTAGCTCGCTCCCGTGAAAAAGATTTCGGTTTTGGTATGTAAGCACAGCCGCCGCTCCGAGGTTTCCAGCAGTATTGGTTCCTTCGGGCTGGAAAGAAATGGTGTTCGGTGCATTGGGAATTATCTGTATGTCGGCGTCAAGATAGCGCAGTGCCGACTCGCGATATTTGAACATTCGACCTATGACGAGACTATCGATTTTGGGTTGTTCGCGGAATTTGATGTCGGTGTATCTCACCGCACTGAGGCCGGGCCATGTTGTTGTAAGTATTCTTCATGTTCGAGACCGAGAAATATGTTTGCGGCTCGATGAGAATATTGTCGCGCAAGATGTTTGGTCGCAGCAACGGTTTGGAGGGATTGGTGTCTACTATTCGCACCTCGTTGATGATGTAGCGCGGATGAGTGTGGGCTCTGCGTCGCTGTATTCGGTGTATTTCTTTTGAGGTGCAGTGTCACGGAAATATCGCGCGACCCACGGATGGAGTCTGCCGTGTAGAAGATAAAGTCTTTGTTGAGCGATAATATCCCGAATCATTCAGAATACCGGTTATTCGTTTCCGTTCGGCATCTAGATCCGACACGATGAAGCGTCGTGGCGCCGAATCAGGTGTGCAGTGAGCTGGCCAATATCCGAGCGATGGCCGAATCCTGAATATCGTATTCAAAGTTTGAAATGGTGAACGGTTCGCTCGGATGCAACGTATAGATAGCTGTGAGCCGTTTACCTCGAATCTTCGTGTTGAGCGTTACTTGAGAGTTCATGTAGCCCATGTTATTCATGGCTATCCGCAGGTCTTCGCACGAAAGTCGAGCTTGCAGAGTATCGTATATCACGGGTGCCTCGCCGACTTTACGTAGCGTTCGGTTAATCCATTTGGTCGTGTCGGTTCCAGCCATAGAATAGGTAGTTAGCGGAATCCTGAAGAGCGAAACCATCGTGCATTACCTTTCTGGCGTACATATTGTGCCATCTGCGCAGCGTCGAAATGCTTTGGCGTCCGACTGCACACGCACTTTCTCCAATAGATATTGGTTTTCGGGGATGAACTTGTCGGGCGAACAAGCTGCAACAATAAGCAGTACAAGAAAGAAAAAGAAATAAACGTGTATGCAATTTGGGCGACATGCGAGCGGGTCTGTAGAAATTCAGAGCAAAAGGTAGCAAATTGCCGCTATCTCCTTAATTTTTGCGTCCCATGATATCGAAGAACAAACTCCAAGCTCATCAAGGCGCCTAGCAACCAAAAAGGTAGAGAGCGCTCAGGCCTCTTCTTGGCTGAAGGACCGAAGATTGTCGACTGAACTTATCGCCGGAGGATTCGAACTCGAATTCCTCATCGACAATCCCGATGAGGTGTGCCAAGCATCGCTCTTACAACATCCGCAGGGAGTTATCGGCGTTTTTCAAACAGAAGGTTCAACCTGAAAGCGAAACACCACTGGGACAAACTCTACAATTGCCCCTCGACGGCGTGCAAGACCCTGGAAACCCTCGGCACAATCATACGCATAGCCGATTGGTTCGGCATCCGAAACATAATCTGCTCTATCGATACGGCCGACTGCTGGAATCCGAAAGTTGTTCAGGCAACGATGGGCAGCATAGCCCGTGTTGCGATTATATATGCCAACCTCGAAAGCGAGTTGACATCCATCTCTACCGATACTCCCGTATATGGCACCGTACTCGACGGCACCAGCCTCTACGACGAAAAATCCCTGGCCGACCGAGGTATAATTGTAATGGGAAACGAAGGCAATGGCATATCGCCCTCCATACGTCGACTTCTAACCCATAGACTCGTCATTCCTCCTTTCGCTAAGTATGGTCCGACAGCAGAATCGCTCAACGTTGCGGTTGCTACAGCGATTGTTTGCGCCGAATTCAGACGCCGTACAACCTAATCTTCATGCAAACGTTTTCCAGTCGTGAAATATTGAAAAACAGTTGCACGTCTATCAATTAGCAATTGGCTGACGATAACTTTGCGACATAATTTTTAGTTTTCATAAGTTATTATTTTTAGAGAAGGATTATACATGCGCTCTAACGCATCACAAATTCGAAGGTTTAGTTTTTAGGTAACAAAGATTGGTAAATTGAAATTTAGTTTTTTGTTGATTTGGTAAAGGAGTCCGCTCTGCTGTTTGAAGCAAGTGGGCTCCGTTTTTCTCCTTTTTATCATTATGTTTTCGTGCTGTGAGCACAGTACTGCTTGTATCCGGTAATTTGGGGAGACAACAGAATGTGGGAGGATTAAAATGCGGGCGGGCCGCAGATTGTTATTTTTATGCCAACTCGAACGGAACGACGCGCAGTGGGACAGACCCCGTGTCTGTCCGACACCATCGCCCCCTCGGTCTACCGGCAGCATGATATATTTTCAGCCTATCGGGGGCGGATATTATGCCGTCCTTGTCAGACGGGTGTCGGACAGACACGAGATCTGTCCTACATGCGAGCCTGCAGCCCGAGTTGACACGGAGTGAGGCGCGACGAACGAAATTCAATTCTCCAGGGCGGTTGAACAATCTCAAATACGGTCGTATTTCCGTTTCCCTGGGTGAAAAAGATGACCGGATACGGGTACAGCCTCAATCGCATTGGGCGATTGAGCTGTTGAATAAATAAAACGAATAGTCCCTTATATTCTAATTAACCACTATGGTTTTCCCATTCACAATGTAAATGCCTTTTAGGAAGAGATTTCAAGTTGCGCAGCTCCTTGTGCATCTTTATTCCACCGGTTGTATAAACATCGTGGTGATTGTCGGCATTGTGGATTACATCGCAAATAGAGGTCGTTACACTTGCACTTATCGGTTCCGATTCTGAGCCGTCGGGATATACTGCCGTTACCTTGTAGTTGTGGGTAGTTCCGGGCTGCAGGTGGTCGTCGGTAAAGTATGTTTGGATGGTATTTTGCAAGTAGAGCGTCGTCACGATAGATGTTATATGCCGCCGGACCGTTGGAGGCTTCGAACGTAACATCATCTATCATGAACACAAATGCCTGGTCGGCCGTCGATATGTGATGTATGGCAAAATAGCGTGTGCCGGCGGGCAGTTTGACAGTTATTTCGGTCCATTCTCCATCATCTTGTGTATAGGTGTCGCCTATCTTTTTGAAGCTGGCCGGTTTATTGTCGGTCTGCGAGAGGAGCACATCGAACATTTCGGCTGTTTTTTTGATTTCCTCGGACATTGTTCACCCAGAATCTCACGGTTTGTTCTTTTTCCGGAAAGCAGTTGACTGATTAGCCAGTTATCTGACGCTATCGGCTTTTCATTTTTGTCTTGCTGATAGATTGCTACTGCGGCTTTCTCTCCGGAGTGCGGGGTTAGTTCGTTGGAGTTTCTGAAAACGTCGTCGGGTTTCCAAATTCATAAATGCAAACTGTTCGCCCCATAGCGCGGATATTTCGTATGCATACTTAGCTGTATGGCACTAACCGCTGTCGACGTCGACGGTTGTCCATTTCCCAAAAATCGGCTTTGCCATGCTTCATAGCTTTCAAAGTTATCGGTTATGGTTTCCGGAATCGATTCGGTTCTTTCCACGATAGCTCAACGGAATTTCTATTGTCGCCATTACTCTTAAGGTCGGTTGCCGGAAGTACGTTGGCTTTCTCAAGGATATGTTCGCCGAGGCTGTGTTATTATCGTTGTTCAAATCGCTGCAAGCACGGTTAATTCGGCCTTGATGACGTGCTTGCTTGAGGGGTCGAGAATGGTCGTGGCATAGGTCACGGAATCTCTGGCTTTCATCGAGCATTTTAAGGCCCTGCTCTATGGTCGACTGGTGAATGATTTTGTCGTTCAGCCCTGACAGTCACGGCTGCATTTTCAATCTTGTCAAGTCCCTGGTTGCTCACTTTAAGTTTGAGCTTCACGGTTTGTCCTTTCTTTACGCTCTCCGGGCCGATAATTCCATGGCTGCATCGCGTTGAAGTGGGTCTGTGATGCTGATATTATCCAAATAGACTGTCTCCTCGGATGAGCCGTCGGCAAAGGCCTTTATCTTCAGAATAGCATAGTCCTCGGCAGCGAGGGGAGAGCGGAAGGTTTATAGCTTGATTTACCCACTTGCCTGTACCGGATTGATTTTATGAAATTATTCGACCAAACGGGAGCCGTTATTGTTCCATCTTTCAACTTGAAGAACATTTCCAGTCTGACCGGAGTTTGACCTGCCTTGTAGCTGAAGAATAGCTTCTGGAGCTGCTGCACCTTTCATGTTTATTTTTCCCGTCGTAAAGGTCGATGTTCCTTCTGCACGAGGTTTAAATACGAGTGAACCGCCGTCGTTATCGACCGCAGGCTGGTTTGTGAGCCGCCAAATAACCTTGTCGTTCGGGCTGTCAATGCGGAACAGTTGCCCTCGAATGTAGAGTTCTTAAAGCTATTGTGGAAAGGTAGATCGTAGGACGCTCCTATAATTGTACTGGCTGTGACTAGCTCGCTGCTTTGCTCACGATAGTTCGCGCTGATGGCCCAGAATCTGTAGTATTGCAGTCCGCTGGATGTGTTTATTCCTTCCACGGTGTATTCTGTAGCGCCGTTATTTACGGTAGCAATCTGGTCGCCCAGGCTGCCATCCTCGCTAACATCGAATATTTCGTAGCTCACTTTCGAGGCGTCGACAACACCGCCATGAACTCCTTTTACCGGCCCCCAGGTCAGCTTGACGGATGTACCCTGGTCTGTGACTCTCAACCACAGGTTCGGCTGGGATATCTTCACCCACTATATTCTGGTCATGGCTTTGGCTCCGTTGCCATGCTCGTTATAGGCTATTGCCGTGTAGGTGTTCATTCCATGAGTGGGTTTATCGTCTATAAAACTGAACTCGGCTCCAGGAGCAGGACTGGCTATCGTTTTAATAATTCGGGCTCCGTTACGCAATTCTATCTTTTCTATTCTATTAATAGGCTTCCCACTGATTGTCTTCTCGGGAGCTTTTGAAACTCACGGCTGCTTTCAGAGCACCTGTGGGATTAGCCGTGGCTTTCAGATTGGCAACTGTAGCAGGTGCCTCGTTCGAAGAAACAGGTTCGATACTTATAGAACCAAGATAGATGAAATATTTTTCGCTTCCGAAACTGCATGAAAGCCTATGTAATAGTCGCCGTCGGCTGTAGGAGTTATCTGTTTCTCGAACTCTTTATATTCTGGAGTAGTTATCTCGGTTACCGACATAACGTCCGTAGTCATGGCTTCGGCAGTGGGTGCATTACCCATTTTCACTTCGAGCTTTTCTTTGTATTGCGCTTCGGCATTACTCAGCCACGAAACCCACATTGTAGGTCTTGCCGCCTTCCAATTTTATGGGTGGACTTATGAGCCAGTCGTCGCCATTATTCCGTCGGCTGTAGGAGTAGCGAAAAAGCCTTTCCCTTTTTCCTGCGTGTCTGTCCATTTCCAAGTGAATCCGTCGTTATTCGCATCTATGATAGTGTAGGTTAGCGCATCGTTCTTGTTTCCAAAATCGTCGAAGAACGGAACTCCGAATACATCGCCCGTAACTTCATATTCACTCCTTGCAATCGGACCGCGTTGGGTAGTGTTTATAGCCCGCACGCCATAAGCATAGCTAGTCTGCGAGTGGTTTTTAGGAAGAGTTTCACTGAAAGTTGAACTGGTAATTCCTGAAGCTACTCTGATTGTGTCTGTAGCTGCCAAACCGATAGATATCATAGGTTAGCTGACCGATATAAGCCTGATGGAGTCCAAGCTGGGTTCCTCCCCACGTAACGGTTGCCTTACCTGTGGCGTCGATATTCAAACCGATATAGCCCACCGCTGATGGGACATCATAGCCCACATACTTGCTGGAACTTCGCCTTTGGACTTCTTCCGGAAGCGTTAGAGGTTGTGACTATGAAATGATTGCATTCCTTCGTCGACCTGTATGGTTGTTTGCACAATTGCATGCCGGAGCGACATTACCGAAGCTACTTGTTTGCTGTTTGAAGTAACCTGATAGGAAAGTGTACCGGTGAGATGTCCCGTCGAACTGCTTATCGGGGGCCTTTAAACGAGATGGTACCCGATGTGGCTGGTCCGGCGAATTCTGCCTGCAAATTGGTGGCAGTATTCGGTGCTGTGGCTGCAGCCTTAGGCATCGGGATTGTCATTCCCACAACGGTCGCCTGCCCCATCAGAACCAACAAGATTTACATGCCCATCGTTCAAGTCTATAGTGTATAGCGTACATTCACCATCAGCAGTTTTTGCAGCCCAATAGAATTCATTCGTGTTGGGGTCTATCTCTCCGCTTTGATAGAAATGGTTCCCTTTCTCGTCTTTCACATTCACACCAGTGTTTCCTTCAGAGTTTCAGTTCCCGTGATACGGTCTATCTGATAAAAGATTACCGTCGTCGGCTACTCCGAAAGCTCGCCCATCGTTGGTTATTCCAATTGCAAGATAGCTGTGCTCAGCTTTCGAAATGGTTGTACGTGTCATTGTTTTTATAGTTCACAACACCCCATTCCAGCGATTTCAGGTCTGCCGAATAGAATTCTCCGAACACCCTCGCCTGTTTTGGGGTCGGTAGCTGTTTCAATTGCTATTATACTTTCGGTCGTTTGTTTGAACAGGTTGAACCGTCAGTTCCAGGTATCGGTGTTAAAAAGCATAGTGGAATATGCTCAGTACGCCGTAGACGGCAAACATATCGTCAAGATAAATACCATGCAATTCATCGTCTATCAAACCACATCCGCCATTGAAGATACCTTTCTTATAGGGCGTGAGTTCTGTAAAGTCAATGGTCTGCGCGGGATAAAACGAATACATACCAGCAAATTATCAGTTATCACATTTCCCCAGATTGTCTGTCCTGGATTCACTGTTAGTATATTAGGAATGTTCGCATTCGCACCAACAAAAACGATTGTTATCATTCACGGTAGGCATTTTCGCTCTAAGCATAGGAAACCGTTTTTCAACATCAATTTTGTGAGCCGTTGAGGATTTCAGAGAAACTTTCTTTATCCGATTTATCAAATGGTATTGCGGACAAATTAACTCAGGCTGCAATGGGCAGCGATAGCATTAGTGCTAACATACTGCCCAGAAATAAAGTAGATTTTGTTTTCATGATTTTTAGATTTATTCTGTGACTATTACTTTCGAGTGCTGCCGTCGCTGAAGCGGAGAATGTTGAGACCTCGCTGTGGATGCGAGATGCGACGTCCGTCGAGAGTATAGTAGGCTGTAAACCATCGGTGTCTGATTGCTAGTTGTGTTGATTTCTGTTACATATGGAGGCGGAACATCTATCTGTATTGCATTGTCAATTTGGCTTGTTTGCCTATTAAAAAGCATAACTACAGCATGCAGATATTCCTTACGAATATTGGAAAAGATGTCAGTACGCACGCGCATATCAACACTGTGTCTCATAGCTGCTGCCGGCTGTAATTGTTTCGGGCAACGAACCTTCCAAACCTTTGAAGACGCCTTTACCATCAATGGGCACATAGTTATAGCTCATATTCTTGATGTATTTCGACTCCTTAGTATGGTGCTAGATTCGGGTCATTTTTAATCTCCGGGGCGTCGTCCATATTATAGTAGTAGTTCAGCTGATACCACGCGCTGCCTTTTCCTTTGAGCCTGTCAGCTGTGAGAACATAGATCAGCCTGTAGTTTCCTCCCCGACTGATAGAAGTTTACGTTTGTCTTCACCTCAATCTCTGTAAAGTTGGCATCCTTCCAGGAGGCGGTTGCGGTAAGATCGGCCGGTGGAGTCTTTGATAGTTGCTCGTCTATCTCTTCCGTAATGTGATATCCAGACGAAGCTCGGCCGAAATATGGGTCGAGAACTCCAGCCTGACGGTCGATTTTTACATGCTGGAAAAACCTTGTATGGACGAGAGGATGGCGTCGTATCCTGCTTTTTCGGAGAGCTCGCTCATCGAGTCGGGTCATAAACGTCACCGTGCACTGCGGATGACAATTAGCCGGTCACCATATTTCTGTTTACTTGCTTCGATACCTGCTATTCCGCGCACGCACCAACCACAATGTGTCGTGTAAATTCTTCTTCCACAACCCCGCTTAGTCTGGGCATAGAGCACCAGACTAAGTATGGTTAGGAATGAAAAAGGTATATCCTTTTCATTTGTTATTTCACGTTGACTTTGTAGGTAGTCACTCCTTGCCTTCGAGTTATCTTCACGATGTAGATTCCGGGTACTAGCGACCGTGGAATCAACAGCCTGTCCGGAGGCGGTGTATATCGAAAGATGGTCGTATATGCCTACTAAGTTTATCTTTCCATTGGTCACAGTAAGGTTGACTGCCGAAGATGTCTCTGCTTTTAGCAATGGCACTAGCTACAGGATAGGCTGCCACGCGCGAATCGAAGATCATCTTTTCGGATGCGGGTGATTTGAAATCGGGGCGGCGTCCGATGGTTGCGAGTACCTTGAAATTGTTTATGTTACCGGAGCGAATTTCGCCTATCTCCACGTCGTATGTACGGCTGAACTGACCGTTCACGAATTCCAATGGCGTACCTTGCGTGGTATTGATTGTTTCTACAAACAGATTGTTATAATAGTAGGGATTCGATGGCGCCTGGGTTTGTTTGGTCGCCAAGACAGAATCTTCGAGCAATGAAAGCGCCAGAACTACTATCGTCGAACTCGAGTTTTTCGAGTTCAGTTATGTCTACTTTGGCCTTTGAGTTTCTTCGGATCATCTGTCGGTTTGAGGTGAGGTTGAAGTTATAGAACGAGTAGGTTCCATTCTCCAAATTTTCCAGTCGTTCATTGGATTTTCCGAGGGCAAGAGCAGGTTACCGTTTCGTCGTCGTAGGAATTCGGTTGAGCTGATATGCGCGGTACGGGAGTTTTACCAATTGATATGTTGTTATAAGAATTGGCGCGGAATGTTTGGATCTCGTCAGTACTGAAATCGTCGTCAACATGCATTCGCATAGATTGAACTTGAAATCGGTACCATCGAAGAATTCTTTTCACGTCTTCTATTTCTGAATCCAGTCGAGAAGCAATGGTGCCCATTAGTGCTACCCATCGTTCTATCAGATGTTGCCGTTTGGGCATATTTTTGCTTTGCCGTAATAGAGGAATCCGCAAGTATTGTTACTCGCCTCTTCTTTGTCGTTATTGTTGACTTTGGACAGTGATACTTCAAGCTTGCCGCTCTTCACAATCTGGGCGTCTATCATGAGTGTATCCATCTGTCCTTTCTGATATCTGTATCGATCTGCTTCACTATTGTATTTTCGGTTATTCCGCCAATTTTGCAGGTCACTGAACTGATGTCCTGTGTACTCAGATTGTGCACTATTGCGAGTGCCTTGGCTTTTTGTTTCTGGCAACGTATGGCAGTTCTGGAGTTAAGCTACGCATAACCAGATTGGTGGATTTGTTCTGCCCGTTTGGCGACAACCACACGTCTATAGCCCAGTTACTCATGCTTGAATAGCCGGCGCAGTTTTGTAGTTTGTTTTGGTAGATGATCCAGCAACCTTCTTCGTTGCGCGATGTGCGCGGACCTACTCCGAGGATGTATTCTCCGGGTTGTACTTCTACTTCATAGCCAATGAGTACTTCTGTTGTACCTACTGTGTGGGGTGTTGTGAGCTGAATCGGGTTATATCCGAATTGAAGTTCGCAATCCTGTTCATAGAGTGAGGTCTCGCGTTACGGGGTCTTTGATGAATACTTTCCCGGGGCGTTTGGTTGTTTTTCGGCATAAGTGAGACACGGATTGATTTCGGTTATTTGACATCCGGCCAGTCCTTGTTCTGGTTTGAGCATAATGCATGGAGCATATATTCCGCCGGCTCGGAATCCGGCTCCGCTGCTTTCTTGGACATTTTGAGGATGTGGTGAGTAGGTAAGGCAGATTTTGTCGGCCCTGATTTGCTTGTGCGTAACATGGTTGGTTTGTTGCCAGACTTGCTCCAATGAGAATTGTACACAAGGCTGAGTTGATTACTTGTTCTTCCGAAACGATAGGATAAGATTCTTCATAAGCTTCAAATTATTTAAATGATTAGGTTAATATGAACCACTGGCAAAGATAGATAAATTCCTCGTCCTGTCAAGTTACTCTAATCGATGTATAAAAGTCAGGGCTATCTCGAGGTAGAGATAGCCCTGAAGAGAGTGTTGTTAGTGAGGAATAAATTCTTGGATTAGTTTTTCGACCTAACTATGTGCTCGCCTATCTGGACGGCGTTGAGGGCTGCGCCTTTACGAATTTGGTCGCCCGTGAGCCACAGGGTTCTGCCGTTTTCGGAGGATAGGTCGCGGCGGATTCGGCCTACGTATATGTCATCGTGCCCTCGCACTTTCAAGGGCAAGTGGGGTAGACATAGTTTTGTGGGTCGTCTACGAGTTTCACGCCCGTACATCTTTCATGCGCTTTACGGATTGTGTCGACAGATAGGGGTTGTTCGGTTTCAATCCAAACAGCCCTCGGAGTGACTTCTAAGCGACGAAACACGAACGCAAGTGGCACTTACGCTGATATTGGAGTGCATAATTTTCTGCGTTTCTAGAAACATTTTTCATTCTCTTCCTTGGTGTAATCGTTTGGGGTCATTACGTCTATTTGCGGAATCACGTTATAAGCTCAGTTGATGGGGGAATTTCTGAGATGGTTTTTAACTTTGCCGTCGTTAAGTAGTTCGCGATATTGTTGTTCGAGTTCTTCCATTGCGGCAGCTCCGGCTCCCGACGCACTTTGGTGAGGAGCTCACACGAACTCGAGTGATGTGGCTTAACTGTTCAATGGGGTGAAGAGCTACAACAAGCATAATGGTTGTGCAGTTGGGGTTGGCAATGATTCGGCGGGGACATTGAGGGCATCGTCGGCATTGATTTCGGGAACAACGAGTGGTAGTATCGGGATCCATTTCTGAACTGACTGGAATTGTCAATCATTATCGTGCCATGTGCGTGATGGTTTCTGCGAATCGGGCAGAAGTTGAACCGCCGGCACTGGCGAATGCGATGTCAACGTCTCGGAAGTCGTCGTTGTCGGCGAGCAGTTTCACGGTGTGAGGTTTTCCTTTGAAGAGATATTTTTTGCCGGCCGAGCGCTCTGAACCGAACAAAAGGAGTTTATCTACGGGAATTTTCTTTGTTCGAGAATGCGCATTAGTTCTCTGTCCAACGGCGCCGCTAGCGCCTACAATTGCAACTGTCATATTTATTATTTGTTTTGATGTTTATGTGTTTGCGAGATGAGTGGTTGCAAATTTACAAAAAAGCCTCCTGGCCTGATTATCCTATAATTGTTTGCCTGATGAACGCCACGTGTACAATACTCACACCAACTTTTCTACCTCAGAATAATTTATTACGGGCCGCACAGATGATTTTATCCTGTAATAATTTATTTTTCGACCACGACGGTCGGTCTGGCTCATTTCATAAATTATTTTCGGGTTCGAGTGTAAGATACCACCGGTAAATTGGGGTAAAGAATTCCAGTCGGTCATCGCGGTGCAAACAACTCGATTATCTATAACTATGGTTAGTTTGTGTAACTTTGCAACAGTTCTTTTAAGAGTACCAGATGTCATATTTTTCCCAATATCTTCCTGTTTCCGACCCCACATTAATCGTAGTGCTGTTGGTGATCTCTTTTTCGCCGATAGTGATGGGCTGACTGCGTATCCCGCACATCATCGGAATGGTGCTGGCAGGAATCGTATTGGGACAGTATGGACTGAATATTCTCGAGCGAGATGCGTCGTTCGAACTCTTTGGCAGTGTAGGACTATACTACATAATGTTTCTCGCCGGATTAGAGATGGACATGGAAGGGCCTCAGCGCAACCGTAGTAGAGTGACGGCGTTCGGGCTACTCACCTTTTTCACTCCACTCATTCTCACAACCGGCAGTTGCGTTTGGCTGTTAGGCTGATTCGCCCATGGCGTCGCTGCTAATAGGGTGCCTGATGGCATCGAACACGCTGGTTGCTTATCCCTGTTGTAGGACGATATGGACTCACGCCGGCACGTAAAGCTGCAACGTTGAGCGTAGGCGGGTCAATGGTATCGCTCTTCCCTAGCTCTGCTGGTCATGGCAGCCGCTGTGAACAGCTTCAGCACGGTGGCGCAGGCTGGAGTTTCTGGTTGCTGTTTGCAGTTAAACTCCAGCAGCGTTTTTGTGCTGGATTGATTTTCGCCATCCCACGGTTAGCACGTTGGTTTCTCGGAAATATTCCGACTCAGTTATGCAATTCATCTTCACACTAGCCGTGATGTTCCTCTCGGCGGCGATGTCGGATGCCGTCGGACTCGAGGGAATCTTCGGAGCATTCTTTTTCCGGACTGGTTCTTAACAGATTCATCCCAAAAAGTGTCGCCACTGATGAGCCGAATCGAGATTCACCGGCAACGCACTTTTCATTCCTTATTTCCCTAATTGGCGTAGGAATGCTCATTTGATATACGACTACTCATCGAAAGTCCGGCCATCCTTTGGATAATTGCGTGTATAACATTTTTCGGCACAGCAGGCAAAGCTGTAGCCGCCTATTTTTCGGCGTGGATATTCAAGCTCTCCGTGAAAATAGGCACTATGATGTTCGGACTCACATCGGCTCATGCTGCCGGCGCAATAGCAATCGTAATGGTTGGGCGAAGTTTACCAACAGGCAACGGAACATTCCTGTTCAACGACGAGATTCTGAACTGCGTAGTCATTATGATCCTCTTTGCTTGCATTATTTCCACCCTCGTTACTGAGCATGCCGCACGTCAACTTCGACTAGAAAATATGGAAAGACCGAAATGACACGGCCAAATAACGACGAGAAGATTCTCATCGGTTAAATATCCCGAATACGCTGAGAATCTAATATCGCTTCGCAACAATGATGCGCAATCCGAAACTACGACGCGAATTAGTCGCACTGGATATGAGTCTATGACGATACAAATGCCGATCGCAACCGCGAAGAAGGTCGCTCGACTATTAGAACATCTACAACAAGAAGCCAGTGCGATAGACGTTTCCAATGGCAACGCACAAATCAGGATAGACACCAACATCGCCAACGGCATCAGGGCACGCTTTCAAAAGAACTTCAGGCCTCCGAGATCATCATGGGTCTGCACTCGCACAAACAAAACAACAAAGGCTTTTTGGGGCGAGTTCACGCAAAGTTTATATAACGGCTTAAGCTGTCAGATAATCATTGCCCGAATAATCCAACCACTCAATACTATCCGTCGCGTACAAGTTGTGAGTTCCGTCGAGAGCCGAATACGAGCCCGGATTCTATCGCTGGCTAGAACGTTTGGCACGTATGTCGGCCAACATGGAATGCCGAATTGTTTTCCACGGTCGAAACGAATCACTTCGACTAATCGAAATTTATCTTGGCCAGAACCATCCCGCCGTGAGAGCCGAATACGAACCGATGATGCACTGGAACGAATTGCCCGAACTAGCCGGAAAAAGTAAATGAAGACCATCTGCTAGTAATAGTCACAGCCCGCAAAAGCACCATATCTTATAAGAATGCAACTGGAACGCTGCCCGACGAGGTTAGTAAGCATTTCAAAAGCAAAACAATCATGATAATCTTCCCCGACCAATATGGAGACCGCATGGACAGCATCACCTTTACACAACCGCAACATACCGAAGAGAACAGCGCATACGAGACCTGTCGAAAAATGGATTCTAGAATAAAATCAGATAGTATATGATGAGACGCAAAAGGCATAACCAAGAGCTTCGGCTCACTACAAGTATTGAAAGGTATAGACCTGTACATCGAACGCGGCGGGTTGTGAGCATCGTCGGGCCGTCAGGCGCCGGCAAAACAACCCTGCTGCAAATCATCGGAACGCTCGACCACCCCGACAGCGGCAGTATAGTCGTAAACGGCATAAATGTGGGTAACCTCTCAACCAGCAAGCTAAGCGACTTCCGCAATACCCACCTGGGATTCGTGTTCAGTTTCACCAACTGCTGCCGGGTTTACAGCAATGGAGAATATTATGATTCCGGCCTTCATCGGTGGAAAGAAAACTGGCGAAGCACATCGTCGAGCCGAAGAACTGCTCGATTTTATGGGTCTGGCAGACCGTTCTACCCATAAACCCAACGAACTTTCCGGCGGAGAAACAACGTGCGGCCGTAGCGCGAGCATTGATGAATAATCCGGCGTGATTCTGGCCGACGAACCATCAGGTAGCCTTGATTCAAAGAATAAAAGACGAGCTGCATAAACTGGTTCTTCGAACTGCGCGACAGATTCGGACAAACGTTCGTCATCGTAACCCACGATGAAAGTCTTGCATCGCTCACCGACCGCACCATTTATCTGCGCGACGGACAAATCATAGAGACAAAACTGCAATGAATAGATTGAAACTGGGCGCCTACAATACGCTTACCGTGCTCAAAACAGCACTGCGCGAAGGCAATGGCGAGGTATTCGGACTGTATCTCGACGGAGGAGTTGATGGCGAAATTCTCATGCCGCAGAAATATGTCGCTAACGGCATCGAAATAGGCGACGAAGTGCGCGTCTTCGTATATCTCGACTGAAGATGAGCGCCCCATCGCCACCACTGAAACACCACTAGCCGAAGTAGACAGCTTCGCTTTCCTGAAAGTGTGCGTTAACGAGGCACGGTGCATTCCGCTAGCTGGGGAGTCATGAAAGATTTGTTTTGCCCATTCCGTGAACAGAAACAGCGCATGGAAGTGGTAATTCCTACATTGTACACGTGCATATCGACGAGGAGCTATCGCTCTAGTAGCATCGGCTAGGTTGAAAGATCTCTTCGACCTCGCTAAGCCGGAATATCGCCCAGGACAGGAAGTCGACTTGCTAGTATGGCAGAAAACCGATCTCGGCTTCAAGGTTATCATCGACAACAGCTCCGGCCTCATCTATGCCGACCAGGTGTTTCGCCCTATCCGAACCGGCGATCGTACAAAGGATATATCTCAACTCTACGTCCTGACGGCAAGATAGACTGCACCCTCCAACCAACCGGACGGCGATATGCCGAAGATTTCGCCCACCAGTTGTTGCAATATCTTAAGGAGCATGATGGCTATTGCAACCTTGGCGATAAAAAGCGAAGCCGCAGACATAAAACGTCGCTTCCAGAGTGTCGAAAAAGGTGTACAAGCGTGCTATCGGCGACCTCTACAAACGTCGTCTCCATCCCAACCATCGAACCGCTCGCCATAAAACTATTGCCCTAAATGACAAGCCCATTCTCAAGGACTCAACTTTTGCTCGGATACCCGGCTCTTCAGACACTCGCAGAGAGTAGGGTGGCCGTGTTCGGCGTAGGTGGTGTGGGCGGATACGCTGTCGAAGTGCTCGCACGAAGCGGCGTGGGGCCATCGATATCATCGACGATGACCGCGTTTGTATAACTAACATAAACCGACAGCTCATTACAACCTCAACCGTGGGCAAGCCTAAAGTAGATGTGGCCGAAGCACGCATCAACGACATAAACCCGCCATGCATAGTGCGCGAAACACCAAACGTTCTATCTGCCCGAGCAGGCCAATAGATTCGACTTTACGACCTACGACTATGTTGTCGATTGCATCGACACGGTAAAAAGCAAAGCTCGACCTCATCCAGCGATGTGCAGTGAGCTAGACGTGCCCCTAATCTCGTGCATGGGAGCTAGGGCAGCAGCTCGATGCGACACAATTCTGCGTAACAAATCTCTTCAAAAACCATCAACGACCCACTTGCAAAAGTGCTGCGAAAAAGCTCCGCAAACTGGAATCAAATACGTCAAGGTGGTCTACAGTCTGAAGAACCTCTCGAAAGTATCCACCAGCCCGGCGTTCAAAACCGAAGATGTTCCGGCATCCAATGCCTGGGTTCCTGCTACCGCGGGGCTTATTGCCGGAGGCGAAGTGGTGAAAGACATTATTCTGCGGGCAGGGAACAATGCGTATTCAACCCGAAGAGAAACATGAACAAGAATAATCCGACCATTTTAAGCATAACCGGCTCCGACAGCATGGGTGGCTCGGGAATACAAAGCCGACATAAAAACCATAACCGCTCTCGGCGCCTACGCTGCAACAGCCATAACAACCGTAACGGCTCAAAATCGCGAAGGCATACAGCAGTTGCACGACCTATCAGCCGACGTGCTCGAGCAGCAAATACAAGTAGTGATAAACGACCTTCGCCCCAGACGCTATAAAAGTGGGAATGCTTCGAAGTTCCGAGCAAGTAGAGTAGTTGAGCGCATCCAAAAACCCATCAACCAAACTATGTCGTAATCATCCGGTTGTGATAAGTAGCCGAAGACAATCGACTCATGGAACGCGAAGTTGCCGAAGCGATGCTCGGCCGATTATTTAAACTAAGCACCGTCGTTGTTATCAAGCAAGACAGCGCCTCGCATCTCGTTGGCGGCACCCCGCCCGAAGCAATGAAGACATGGAACAAACCGTGCGTGCGCTGCTCGAATGGGGACCGCATGCTGTGTTGCTGCAGGGCGGTGCCATAGCAACCGAATCGCTCACCGACCTGCTGATTGAAAGCTCAACAGGAGAGCCGCATTTTTCTTTTACCGACCTGGATTCATCGATCGAAATACGCATGGCGTGGGCGGTGCATTCTCCTCGGCCGTAGCCTTATTTCTAAGTAAAAGGTCTCCGAACAGAAAGAGCCGTCGAGCGAGCACAGGAACACATGAACCAGCTTATCCTTCGCTCCATCGACTCACACTCTGGACGAGGCACGCAGCTACTCAATCATACCGACCCGAATCCGCAACCAATTATCTCGCCCCGTTTGCTAGAACTCTACAATCACTTGATGAACGAAATAGTCATGAACCACCATCGACTGCCGGATGTGAGTTTCTATGCTTCCCAACTGAACGTTCACCCCGCCATCGCACAAGTCACCCACCGCGTTGCCGGTCGCACTCTCAAACAACTCATCGACGACTACATCAATCAATGAAATCGAGGGCACAACTCCTAGGCACCTCGAAAAATATCCAAGAGATTGCCTTCGATTTCGGCTTCTCCTCGCAAGCACAGTTCAATAAATTTTTTCGCAAGATGCGCTCTTGCACTCCCACCGACTTTCGCATACAACGCTAAACAATATCTTTACAAGACCCATTTCTTGTTTGCAACACCGAGGCAAACTTCTAACTCAAGGGAGATTCGCTGTCCGGTCGCAATAATTCCGGAGGGAGACCGGACTACAGGCAGCAGTGGAGCCCCGATAGGACGGAACCCCTGCACAATAGTCAACCTCAAGCGGAGAGATCCGAAACTAAAAGTTCGCTGTGCGGAAGCGAGCATGGGGCAACGGAACGTAATCAGACCGCACAACACATGACCGCAGGGAGACGACGGGGAGCAATAAATGGGCGTCCGTCACCTTCGGGGTTAACGTGGTCGGGCATGATTACAGGGGTTCCCCTGTCGCTCCACCGCCTGTCTGTGGTCTTGCCACCTTCGGGGTTCTGTCGGCTCGACGAGATGGCAACAGTCGTCTAGCTTAAATGGCACTCGGCGATTAAACTTTAAAACGACAAACGGCGACTAACTTAAACGACAATCAGGACTAACCGCAATACGATTACTACCGCATTAAACGGCGATTACTCCCATATTCGCTATTTATATACAGTACTCTCATTGTTTTTCTTAACCGAGAAATTGAATTATCATCACGATGAAAAATTAGTTTCATCATGATGATACAAACGTTTCTCATCGTGATGATAAATTTGTGTCATCACGATGATAATTCAATTTCTCCAGTATGTCTATGATACAACTCCCTAATGTAAATGAGAAGGGGAATACGGAGTAATTTCTCGGAGATACAGGAATAATCGGCGTGCAAACGGCGACTAACCAAACGGCAATCGGCATTCCTAGTGACGATCGACGAGCCCAGAGAGGGTTATCATCAACCCGCCTGGACGAATGATCATCAGCCCACAAGAGATGATGTTTTAACTTATTATATGCGGGGAGTCAGAAATGTGGTAAGAGAAAAGGGACAAGAGAAGCATACACGAGTTAGGCGGGATGCTCGATGAGCTCAAGGGCTTTGTCGACAATGCGGCTTTGCTTGTTCAAATGCGGAAGTGACTGTTCATGTTCCAAGGTCGCGAGCAACGAGGGCCTTTAAGCTGTAGAGCGCAGATAAACAAGAGTGCGGTGGAGCTCGTCATCGTCTTTAGGATTAATATTTTGCTTCCTGCCTTCTTCGATGATTCTGTCGGTGAGACTTTTCCAGGCACTTTATAGTTGGCATCGAATTTATCGAACGATGAATATTTGCTTTTGAGCGCTTTTTCGGTTTGTATCGGCATACTTTTAGATAGCCCTCTATGATGATATTCTTTGCTGCAAGCATACGATGAAAGCAGAGTGTATTGCATCGTGTCGAGCGGCACGAAGTGGTCGGGCACTTCCTCCACCACCATAAACAGGACGATGTTCGCGAAGTGTGTGTATTTGAGTGAATCGACGAATTTGATGCTATCGAGGTTAGTTAGCTCTCCATGTTTGAGTCGTCGAGGTCGAGGTCATAGTCTTCGCGTTGTCGCTTATATGGTTTCTGGATGCAGCGTCCGCTCGGCGTAGCATGAATAGTGCAATCGCGAATCATACTTCTGCGTCGGGCAGGTCGAAAAGGGACGTTGAACGAGCCCTTTTCCGAAAGTTCGTCGGCCAACAACAGTTCCTCGGTCGTTGTCGGCAGATAGCGCCGGCTACGATTTCGGGCCGCCGGGCTGTGAGTTCGTTTACAGTATGTAGATTTTCATGTTCTTCAGTTTACCATTTCCAATGGCTTCTGAAATTCTGTCGACGCTACGTCGGCCTTCGGTATATACATCATTTCTCCGCGATCGAAATTCGTTTGCAATCTGAACAGCTGCCTGAAGATAGCCTCCGCCATTATCCTGGAGGTCGAGGATGAGATTTTGCATTCCCTGCTGCCGAAGCAGATCGACGACACTCCATGAACTCCTTATATGTTTTGGCACCGAAACTTTCAAGACGGATATAACCGAGTACGACGAATAATATAGGCCGCATTGAGCGTGTGGACAGAATTTTTATCGCGCTTCACATTGAGCAGCCTCTTCACCGCGACGTATTATACCAAGCTACAACAGTACCTTTCTTGCCACGTAACACTTTTTCATGATGTCTATGCGCGGCTTTCTTCACGCCGGCGATTATGGTATCGTTCACGGTTATGATTCGGTCGCGAGAGAATTTGCCCACCTTTTTCAGACGGACCGTTGACCACGGTTTGAACCACGGAAGCGTGTCGTCAATAAAGTTAAACTGCACGCCGATACCTTCGAAAACTCCCTTGCGAGTTCGTTCATCGCTTTTAGTTTCCTTTGCGTTGGTGTGAGGTTGAATGCGGATCGAGCTGCAAGAGCATTCCTTTTGACTGGCATCTTCGGCTAGTTTTTGCTGGGTCGGTTTCATCGACATAAGGTACCAGATATTGCCATTTCGATGCCAGCTTTCGCATCTGCGCAGAGCAGCGTTATTGTCAGCATCTGTTTAATCTGCGCCTGGCTACAAAAGAGCAGGCAGCAGACACATGGCGATAAACACTTTCTTAATCATGAGGTTCATTTCCTTCTCTTCGTAATCTATTCTCAGCTGTCCGAGACGCCTCGATGTTGCGTCCTCGAAGGATTTTCTTTTCCAGCTTCCGCTTTTTGTTTGATTAACGCAGCGGGCTTTTGCTTGTAGATGGCAGTTGGCGTGGGTCCTACGAACCTTGCAACATCACGTTTGGCACGGCATTCAATCTGTTTTGGATAATAATAAACCTCCTCTGGCTGCCCTATCTCGCATCGAAAAGTCGCATCCCATCGGCCGTTATCATTTCTATCGACGATGAGTCGAAATAATAATGTTCCCTTTACGGCACATAATAAAAGGATTTGCCGAGTTGTTCTTTCGCCGTGACTTCCTTGATTGTTCGTCCGTCTCTCGCCCAGCAACCGCAACAGACAGTTTTTGCCATCCATGCGTTGAAGGTCATTTGGCAGTGCGCCAGGTGTCGCTGGCGTTTATTTTGGATTCCGTGTTTCGATTTTTACCGATGCATTGCACATAGATGTCGACAAATGCGGCGGAATCGGTTTCGAGTCTGTATTCGTGACCTTTCGTTCCATGCGCCGATGAGCTTTATAGAGACGGTCGTTTCCAGGGACGACTCAAAGTGGAATCGCGTCGACCCAGTGTGTCCACCTTTTCATATAGATGAATCTTTGCGGTGTCGCACATGACGAGCGGTGCTGGCATCTCTAGCGTCGGATTTTCGTCGGGCGCCATTTGCGAACCGATATTGAATCGTACTGCGAGAGGCTCAACAGGCATTTGAGTTTCATATTCACGTCCGCGTCTCCTTTGTGTTTTATCCTGCTTCTTTTTCCACTTCGCGTAGGCGTCGGTGTTTTGTTTCTGAGAGGCCTGGCACAAGAAATTTTCGGACGGGAGTTCGGGTGTATCGGTTTTCACGACGAGTTTCTCTGAGACTATCGTTTACATTATAGGCCATTTGCAATTGCAGCGCATCCTCGATTCACTAGCATCGCGTCGCGTATCCAATAAGTGATGGTATCCTGATCCAAGCTCGATTCGCACCGTGAATGCATCCTTTGCGTTGAAGTTTAGTCCGGTTATGTGGGAGGTGTCGACATCGCCATAGCTGAAGAATATTGTGAACTTATTGGGGTCTTTTCCCGCTCGGCTTTCATGAAATATGATTCGTTTGCAGTTCGTTGAAGGCTCGCAGAACAACGTCGTCGGGCAGAAAGTGGTATAGGGAATTTGTTTTATGTCAGATATGTGTAGCGAATCGCGCCAGATTATCTGTTTGATATCGCCTGTTCTCGATGGCATAATAACCCGGGCGTGAAGGGCAATCTTTTTCGCTTTCGCGTGAAGCGATAGTTACCGCAATAGAAATTCTGGGCAGATGTAGATTCTATAATCACTTTGGCAATACTCTTTTCACTACGAACTGACCGCGCTGTCGGTTCTAGACACGCGCAACATCGGAGTTTGCGAAAGCCGAGTCGGCCTGATTCTGATATAATCCCACTAGGATTCCTTTCACGGGCCCCAGATTTTCAGCGTCAAGAACATAGCCTGCAACCCTCGAGCGTGTCTATTTGACCACCGGTTGAGAAAGAGAAAGTATAGTTGCCCAGTGGATTGCCCTCATTATTATCTGATATTGCATCGAGAAGTCGATAGTGTAAGTTGTTTACCAACGAGTCGAGTAACTGACAGAGATTCTTTTCCTTGCGATTTGATTTCCTCGGGTACTTCCGGGTTGCGGTGGCGACACTACAACCTTTCTCAGTTGGATTATCGAGCTTTATGAATTCGTCGAAGTAGATGTTTATCTTTATTGTTCAACATGTTTGTGGCGCTGTGATCGATAGGTGTAGAACCAAGTATTCGCGTAGGAGTTTCGTCGAACCATCCGCCATCAGGTTCCTCCATCTTTGCACACGACGCCAATATGCAGACACACGCAACCAATAAAATTCAAACCTTTTCATCGCTCCATTTGTTCATTTCGAGCAACTGATTATTGTTCCGGTTGTTCGACAGGCGCGGAACCTGTGCTGACCGCCAAGTTTGTTCTCTGACCGAAGTTTTCAATCGTTGAACAATCCTTTTCGCGGGATTATTTCGAGTGGCTAGGTTATGTTATGATAACGTTTAGTCTGTAGTTCGAGTTTATTTCAGTTTCGAGTCGAGTAAGGCGAGCGAACCCATTCAGGCCACAGGTTCTTTCTTCGAATTGATGAGCCATTGATGTCGACATTTTGCATGTTCATCCATATAAATGGCGCGGCAGTAGTCGAGAATCTGTGCTCCAGTTGCTCTTACAAGCTGCTCTTTCGAGTCCTCGTTCGGCATTATCCATTATGAGCCTCTTCGTCGCTGGTCGCATTTGCACGGAAATATTTTCGTACCGTCCGGTTATGATGAATTTATATGGATTCACCGACGCGAAATCGTACGGTGTCGCCTCATCATACACTCCATCAATCCGCACGTGGTACACGAGCATCGCATATCCGTCCCATTTCAACTCCACTAAGCGGAACGACATTAGGCCTTCGAGTCGAATTCGTCCATCGGTATGAACTCACAGAACACGCCGTAATCGAGTCATTAGTAGCACACCCGGTCGGACGGGTGATCATCCCGGACACCGAAAAACCTTCCGACGCATTGCGCAAGTCTCCATATAGTTCATTCCCCGTTTCGTTATGAGCTGCACCAATAGTGTTCCTCTATAGGGTGGTGAACGCAATTCCGCCGTGGAAGAATACCTCCAAATTGGGGCCAGGACCCTCGAGATGCTGCTTTCCGGAAAAGCTCCATCACATTACACCAGCACGGAAAGCATCCACGACGGAACACCTGGGAAATATTATTAGTGACATTGTTGATAGTTTCGTGTGCTATACGTCTGCGTTTTATTTCGAAATCACTCAGTAAAGCCACCTTTGCTAGGCACTCTGACCGATATTCACAAGCCGGATTGATGTTTTCGATGAGAATTG
>BNJS01000479.1_pt1 | contig 65973 bp, 117 predicted proteins | sample 8540461 | NCBI WGS metagenome assembly BNJS01 (sample SAMD00202454, study PRJDB9452) | human saliva metagenome | isolation source: human saliva | place: Japan
GGACCCGACGTCGTCTGGCCCTTGGTGCACGGTGGCCCCAGGGAGGACGGTGGACTGCAGAACGTGCTCATCGCCCTGGGATTGCCGTACGTGGGCACTCACTCCGACGGCTGTCAGCGAGCGTCCTTCAAACCAACAGCCAAAAGCAGAGTGTTCGCACCGGAGGGTGATTACTCCTGACTCATTGACTCTTCCACATTCCTACTGCAGTCAGCTGGGAGGCGCAGGAAGTGCTGACCGTCGTCGCGGGTCACCTGGGTCTTCCTGTCGTGGTGAAACCTCATCAAGGGGGCTCGGGACTCGGCGTGTCCTACGCGTCGACGGCGGACGAACTGAGGTCGGCCATGGTCGCATGCTTCGCCTATGACGAGCGAGCACTCATTGAACGCTACGTCCCCGGCACGGAGCTTGCTGTTTCGGTCGTGGACACGGGAGAGGGGCCACGTGCGCTTCCCCCCGTCGAGGTCGTGACCGATGGCCAGTATGACTTTGATGCCCGATACGCGGGACGCTCTGAGATACTTCGTTCCGCACGTCTGGATGACTCTGTCATCGGACATGGTCAAGGACACTGCTATCACCGTCCACAAGACGCTTGGGCTCGGAAACCTCTCTCGAACCGATCTGATTCTCGACGAAGCGGGCTCGCCCTGGTTCATCGACGTCAATGTCATTCCAGGAATGACCGAAACATCCCTGCTACCGATCGCTGCGAAGGCGGAGGGCGGTTGGAGGACCTGCCTATGGCGCGCTCGTAGAACGATTTCGTCCCGCCCCTGGGCCTTGTTTCACGTGAAACAAACGCGGCTCCGCTCTGAATGACCGGAGCCGCTTGTTGTATAGAGAGGAGAGGGTGGTAGAGGAACGACGGTGCAGCTACGGTCCCGTGCCTCTGCTGCCGTCATACCGGTGATGAATATGGCCGCAGCGCATTTCGATGAAGAGCTCAACCACTGGCCGCTTGGCCAGACTTCGAGGGTGCGGAAGGCGACATCCAGGAGCCTCGCAGTGAATCCCGTGATGTTTCGTGAAAGTCACTGCCGATCAACTCGTATTTCACTGACACCCGGAGATCGATACGTCCTGCAATGATGCGCTGCTCCACCCGTCGCGCCAGCATCGTCAGTCGATCGGAGATCAGATACATCGCCCACGATGATGCCTGACGAACCGGAAGGAACGGCCAGCACATCTTGAGCGCCAGCTCGCTCTGCTAGCAGGCTCAGCCGTTCAGCACAACGGTACAGGCCAGGTTGTATCCACACGTGGCGTACCTTCTACTCTCCTCTGTCTGAGGCATCCTTCTGACCGTCCTTGTTCTCGTCAGGTTCGTTCCGGTCCTCCTCCTCAAGGGAGGGGGCTGCCGATGAACGCCGCATGATTGCCACTCACCCGACTCCGAGAAACAGTCGATCTTGTTCCCACCGGTGCAGCCGCCACAATCACGGTTTCCGTGAGCATAGTCTTCCGTCCGCAATGAGTAGACCATATGGATCAGAGACACCGCATGGCAGACGACGTCGCCCCGAGCTCCGCATACACGCGAGCCTCTCCCACTGGGCCATCCTGATGCCAACTTTGGCAGCGGCCTTCTTGTGCCGGGCATGGTGTCTCCTGTGCGTACTCGTTTCGACTCGAGCCGGGACCGTCCGCTGCATAAGCCAGTGTGCCAGTATGAGGGGAAACATACGAAGAGGAGCCGTATTGAAGCTATTTGTTTCCCGTGCAGAAACGGACTCGTTCCAGACCAACCAGTCAACCGCGCCTCTTGCTTGCATGAGATCATCCGGTTTCACGTGAAACACGATTCAGCATGACAGCGCTGGCAATCAGCGGTCCATCCTCCTTGATCAAAGTCGAGCTCCCCACCGAGGCTTCTCAGGATGCGCATCTCGTCAGAGATCAATGAACTGAGGTCTCACTGCCGACTACTCCGCCGACGTCACCTCGCTAGTGCGTTCAACATCTTCTGCAATCACATCTGCGCCGACTCGTTCCCCACTCTCCTCGGCGAGGCGGCAACAGAGTAGGGGCGGGGTCCCAGTCGATGGTCACAACCACATCTTGGATGATGCGCAGATCAGTATCGCCAGCTCAGATCACCAAGCACTTGGCCTCCCAGATCCTGTTTCACGTGAAACCACCCCTCTCCCACGATCTCTCATCTGATCAAGGAGCATCCACAGCGTTCACTGAAGATGCCACCAACGTAGTAGCGAGACTCTTCAGCTTCTCTTTGCGGTGCGGTGATGGGGAGATTGGGAAGGTGCTCTTCTCATACCCATCCCTACACAGTCCTGCGCCCGCACATCGTTATAGAGACACCCCTCATCGTCCTGAAGAAGAGTCACATCGTCAGCGATGATGACCGCCCACTGCCGGAGTTCCTCGTCCGACCATCACATCCTGGGTATCGCTAACCCTGGCGGCACAGTTGTCCTATTCGACCGGTTTCGGAGCAGTCGTGTTTCACGTGAAACCGGAGCCTACTACAAGCAAATCTACGTGCGCGAGCCGCGTCAGATACTGCTCGCAAGCTCTACCCCGCAGTTCGCTCTCTCTCGGCGGTCGCAGATACCGCTAAGACGCTGAACGAGCATTCCCAGTATGTTGCCTCATCGCCTCAGTGATCAAGGATGGTGAGACTCCAGACTGGGCAAGGGTGAACGCAAACCAACCCGACGCCGATGAATTAGTCCCTCATGAGATTCACGGCGCGACCCACAACGCATGCTCGATCAGTTCAGACCCGATCATGTTTCACGTGAAACCGAAACCGATCTGCGTCCTTTCAAACCTCGATAGACGCGCGACACCCTTCGGCAGCATCACTCGACCGAGGCGTCCGCCGGTTGCCGCATCGACTTCAAGAGAAGCCGGAGGAGAAGTGTCACCTTCCACCTCGTGCTTCGTTCTGCAGGTCAGATCATCCTGGATGAGAGACAGGACGGTAGGTCACCGTGCCGTTGCCTCACCCCCTCCTGCCGCCAAGTCTCGAGATGAGTAGTCATCGATCAAGGCACTACCCACGTGGAATCAGGCGACTGTTGGCCGCCGTATCAAGCTCCTGGGACACCCCTTCATTTCAGGCGCTATCCGCACTCTATGCGCGCCCTCGGTTTCACGTGAAACAGCTGGTTCCGGATATCACCCGTCCTCCTTCGATCTCAGGTACCCGGCCGCTGTTCCGCTTCGCAACAGCGTCTACAGATAGACGGCCTCTCATCGGGTGCAGCTGCGGCGCGGCGCAGTGTCTCTCACGCCAATCTGACCGCATCGATCAAGCCGATAGCGAGGGGCCCTCCTGCGTCGTTAGAAGGACAGGGCTACGGAGTATTTCATGCTCATCGTCATCCAGCACCTCTCACTTCGTACCTTCGGTTTCACGTGAAACCAGCGCTGCACTCGTCCTGTGCCAGACACTCACGGAGCACACCAACGGCATGCGAGATGCGATTGTACGAGGCCCAAGACAAGCGATTCAGACATCTGCTGCAATCGACGAGCAGTTCTCAACTACGGAATCGAACGACCTTTCTGCAGCGGTATCGCTTCAGTCAGGCTCTCACCTTCTCTACCTTCGAGGATCATCTATTCTCCTCCCTCCCCCGGGGGAGGATGCCAGCGTTTCGACAGTGACGTGATGACGAACGGGATGGCAGGCTCGTAGGTACCGTCGGCGTCATCAACAGGCTTTCATTCCCAAGACACTCGGGAACCGATTCTGTTGCCCAGCCCTTCTCCCAGCGACACTCGGCGAACATCTCATCGCCGATGGACAGCCAGCGGACACTCAGGTCAGGGATGAAGCGCCACTTGGTATCCGTCCCACTAGGGTCAGCTGCACGTTCACACATTTCCGGTTCTTCTCGGTTCAGTCACCTGATTCCAGAGGCTGTCGGGTCATGGCTGCCACGCCTGTGTTTCACGTGAAACACGTACATTGTCGCCCACTCGACTGCAGAATAATCGCGTCCTGGTCCTCTCTCGATCAGCCGAAGAACGTGGAAGGGCTTCCTCAGCTGCTTGTCGTCAGACACACGATGCATCTGACGCCAGGGAGTTGGCAGAGTTGGTTTAAGTAGTGGTCGGGTTAGTGGTCTGATAGCTCGTTTGGGGCGTCTTGACAGGGGTCTGGTGGTTGAGGCGATAGCGGCTCTGGCCCCGCAGGCCAGGCGGCGATGGCTTCGGGTTGGGTGTGGTCATGGGTAGGGAGCAGACCCGGGGAAGTCCACCCAGGTGGGGATCTCGATGGCCTTAACGGTGCGCCGCACCCGCCGCTCGTGTCCGGTGTCGACCCAGGAGGTGGACGGGACGTTCTTCCACGGCAGGGCTTTGAGAGTGCGGTGCAGGGTCTTCTGGTTGCCCAGAGGCGTGAGAAGGTAGTGACCACCCCGGCCGACGATCCACTCAGCTGTGTCTACCTGGGTGTGCATCGCATCGGCGGTGACCACCACCCCGTCGAGGTCCAACGGTTCGAGCAAGACCGGTAGGGAGGGACCTCTGGTTGGACTTGTTCTCCACCCGCTCCTGGGACAGCACGGCGCCGGTGGCGTGCTCCCGTGTCATCGTCCCTACAAGACCTGCGCTCCCGTCTCAGTGACACACCATCCTGGCCAAACCGACTCAGCCGCCCTCACCCACCGACTTTGCCGACCCCTGCGTCTAACTCAGAGCTCTCTATAGGGCAGAGTTCTCGAGCCGGAGCACTCCTTAGTTTCACGTGAGAACATCGGGCGCATATGCCTTATGTGCATAGAAGCGGAGCATGAACGAGGACTGGTCTCTGATCGAGTGGCACGTGGGGTCGAGGCAGTGCTGCCTCGACCCCACGAGTGTTCATAGGCCTGGTACGGTCTACTCTTCGTCGAGAGACGTTCCCGGCGCCAGCGCACCGACGATGCGAGCAAGATCCTCATCACCAGCGAACTCGATGGTGATGCGCCCCTTCTTCGCCCCCCGGGTGACCTTGACGCGAGTATCAAATGCATCGGAAAGCCGCGTCGAAAGCGCAGGGAGAGGAGTACTGCGGGCACGTAGAACTCTCGGCTGATCGAGCCGGATCCGATTCCTCGCTGAAAGGCAACGAGAGCTCCTCCGTGGCACGAACCGAAGGCCCTCGGCCGACTCGCTGAGCAGGCGCTCCATCTCCGCGGCATTCGGAGGCCAGGGAGGCGCGAGCGTGTCCGGCTGAGATGACATTCGCAGCAAGTCTGCGCTGAACCAGCGGCGGCAGCTTCATGAGCCGCAGCGTGTTGGAAATCTGAGAACGAGACCGTGCAATCCGCTCCGACAGTTCTGCGTGGGTGCACTGGAAGTCCTCCAGCAGCTGCTGATAGGCCGCAGCCTCTTCAAAGAGTTGAGGCTGAACGCGGTGCAGATTCTCCAGCAGTGCGTCCCGCAGCATATCGACGTCGTCGGTATCCCGGACCACTGCCGGGATCTTGTCCAAGCCGGCTTCCTTAGAGGCGCGCAGGCGACGCTCACCCATGATGAGCTCGTAGCGCGGATCCTCTCCCTCAGCGGTGTGGACCTCCCTCACCACGATCGGCTGGAGAAGCCCCACTTCCGCGATGGGCAGCAAGTTCGGAATGTCCTCCTCATCGAATACCTGTCGAGGCTGGCGAGGGTTCGGATGGATCAGGCCGACTGGAATCTCTGCAAAATGCGCGCCGGGTACCGGAACGAGATCAGGACCATCGCTTTCAGCGGCATCGAGATCATCGTAAGTAGTGGCATGTTCGTCGACACGAGCTTCTGGTTCAGCTGGCTCAGTGCCGGTTCGAACGGCCTCGGAAGGAGGGCTCAGATTCCTCGCTCGAGGACTGCTTCTCCGCGGTTTCACGTGAAACAGGAAGATCCTCGGAGGTATCCATGCTCTGCGAGGCAGGCTCACCACCAGCGTTATCAACCGCGTCCACGTCATCGCTCGCTGACGTCTCGGTCGCCACGGGCGCTGCTTCAACGGTCTCTGATTGTGGTTGCAGCTCGTCGGCCTTCGCCTCCTCGGCAGCCTCAGAACTTCTCTGGGTCTCCTCCTGCGATGCCTTCTTCGACGAACGCTTCTGCGTCACGGTACTAGTATAGACCGGCCATGCTTCGTCGACGTCCCAGCCGATGTCGCCTTTTCATCCTTCGTCTTGGAAGCACGCGTCCTACCGGCGGAATCCGCGACGGTTTCACGTGAAACGGACGTCGTCCGCTTGTTCTTCCCCGTCGTCTTGGATGATGTCGAGCGGGTCTTGGGCACGTTTCCGCTGGGACGGAGCCAGAAGTGTGGCAGTCAGATCGTGAGTGTTCCGGCCCTCCTGTACGCATCAGTGTCAGGAGCAGAGTCGACGTGTACTTTCTCGCCCCCGTTGTGGATCTCAGCTTCCCGCGACTCGGGGAAGAACACGTCCGCGAAGGGCGGGAAGCGAGATGCCTTCTCCTTCTGCGCGTCTGGGATCAGCGCCTCCAGACCCCGTCAAGTCCGCGCCGTTTCTGAGCCATTAGAGCTTCCTCGCCTTCATTTCGGGGGCGCCCCGTAGGACTCAACCTCACGAGCCATTTTCTTATACGCAATCGCGCCGGTGGACCGGGATCCCAGAACACCACAGGAGCGCCGAAGGAGGGGGCTTCGGCAACACGAATCGAACGCGGAACCTTAGTGTCCAGCGTCGCGTTAGGGAAATAGGAACGAACTTCGGACTCCACTTCACGAGCCAGAGTGGTACGCCCATCGAACATGGTCAGCACGATCATCGAAACACCCAGACCCGGATTGTGAATGCGAGCGATCCGATCGATGGAGCGTGTCAGCAGGGCCAGTCCCTCGAGGGCGTAGTACTCGGCCTGCATCGGAATGAGAACCTCGTCAGCGGCAACGAAGGCATTGATCGTCATAATGCCGAGACTCGGCGGGCAGTCAATGATGACGTAGTCAAGAGGGTCCTGTCCGTCGGTTTCACGTGAAACCAGGTAGTCCACCAGTGCGCGCCGCAGCCTTGACTCCCGCTCCGCGGTGGAAATCAGTTCGATCTCCACGGCGGCCACGTCGATCGTTGCAGGAACGCACCATAGTGTCTCGCAGAATCGGGTCTTGGCCACCACATCCTTGATGGCCATCCCATCGACGAGCACGTCGTATATGGATGCCTTGTCATCATCGTGCTCTACCCCCAGCGCCGTCGAGGCATTGCCCTGCGAGTCGGCATCGATGACGAGCACATGCAACCCTCCCTCGGCCAGAGCCGCGGCGAGATTGACGGCCGTCGATGTCTTTCCGACGCCGCCTTTCTGGTTTTGCGACCGCAACGACGCGGGTTCGCTCGGGATGTGGGAACTCTCCACCCGCTACCTCGTCAAGGGCGAGGTGCTCGGCCTGGAGCTGATCGAAGATAGACGATCCGGACAAACCTGCTTCTCCTCGGACGACAACCCAACGGCCCGAGCCAGTCGGGCAGTTACGAGTCTACGCGAGCAGGTCGATCCTTACGCGTTACAGCGAAGCGCGCCGTATCTCACCGGTTCTTCGGGCGGCGAATCTCAACAACGGCAGTAGTTTCGTCACCAGCAGTAACGATCTCGTGAATCACAGCAACTGATAACTTTGCCTTTTTAATCACATATTTGGCATCATCGACTTCAGCCTGTGCCCGCATTCCCTTCAGAGCGAGCAACGCGCCGGTCGCCAGCAGCAGCGGCGCCGTCAGTCTGACGAGCTTGGACAGGTTCGCGACCGCCCGAGCCGTGACCACGTCATAGCGGTCTTTAATCTCCTCAGCGCGCGCACGCCAGATGGTCACGTTGTCAGGGCCCAGCTCCTCCACGACGTCGGACAGCCACTGGGTGCGGCGCTCCATCGTCTCGATGAGCGTCACATCGAGTCGGGTCGCAGCGGGGCGACGACGACGCCAGAAAAGCCGGCCCCGGAGCCGACGTCGGCCACGCTTCACGAGCCGGCAGGGAAGGGGACGACGGCGGCCAGGGTTAATGATGTGCCGGCTCCACAGCGGAGGCTCACGCGGCCCCACGGGGCCGCGCAGCTCGCCCCTCCTCGGCGAGCATCTGCGCGAAGTGCTCCGCCGCCGCGAAGGGACGCCCGGATCTCCGCATCTCCGGCGTCGGCTCCTCCACCTGCGCCCGCTGTTCCCCGGTCGTACTCAGGCCCGCTCGACAGCCGGCTCGTCTCCGGCTTCCTCGGTCTGGTCGCCGTCGTTGATGTCATCACCATCCTGGTCGTCCATCTCATCGGCCGGCAGGACCACCACGTACCGGTGCGGTTCGGCGCCCTCGGACTCGGAGACCAGTCCGGCGGCGGCGACGACGTCGTGGCATACCTTGCGTTCGAAGGGGTTCATCGGCTCCAGGCTGACGGGCTCGCCCGAGGTGAGCACTTATGGTGACCGCCTCCTGGGCAACCGGTGAGCTCGATCCGACGATCGGCCCGGTAACCATTGATGTCGAGCATGAGTCGGGACCGGTTGCCGGTACGGGCCTGAACCGCGAGACGGGTCAGCTCCTGAACGGCCTCGAGGACTTCGCCGTCGCGCCCCACGAGATCGGCGAGTTCGCGCTCGTCGCCCTCCTCAGAGGCGACCACGGCGATCGAGGCGCGCCCGTGGTCGACATCGATGTCGATGTCACCGCCCAGATCGGCGATGTCGAGGAGCTCCTCGAGATAGTCGGCACCGATCTCACCCTCCTCCTCAAGGCGCGAGACGGTGCTACTCACAGAGGTTGCCTGCGCTGTGGTGGGAGGAGTCGTTGCTGTGCTGCTCACTCATGTTGTCATCCGTATCTGTGATGGGAACCGGGTTGTCTCGCCGCTGAGCAAGTCTCAACGGTTGCGCTTCTTCTTCGCCTGAGCCTTGCGTCGGGCTGCCGCCTCACGACGTTGACGGGCGCGGCGCTCGTAACGACGTCGAGCGATCTCCTCGTCGCTGAGGCCATGACTCTTGGACGATGCCGAGTCTTCGGAATCAGTCACCTCGTCGGTTGCATCCTGCTCGACGTCGGGGCGGGCATCGCTGTTCTGGCCGCCGGTCTTCTTCTGCCGGTTCTTACGCACTGGCTGCACCCGCTGTCCGCCTGTGCGTCCCTCGGCCTCGGCCTTGGCGGCTGCCTCGGCCCGTTCCTCCTCCTCGGGGAGGGCAGGCCCTTGCGCGCCCGCTTGGCGTTAACCCGGGCGCGGTACCTCTTCTCGGCCTCGCTGCCGGGCGCGGGCATGTTGCGGATGGTGAAGAACTGCTGCCCCATGGTCCACAAGTTGGAAACGACCCAGTAGACGAGCACACCGATCTGGAAGTTGACGCCGGAGACGGCGAAGATCACCGGCATCACGTACATCATCATCCGCTGGGAACGGATCATGGGGTTGTCAGAGTTGAGGGACTCCGTCGACATGTTCTTCATCGTCGACGCTGCGCCGTGTGTGTGCCACTGCGTCACCGACATGATGATGATCATGGCGACCGTAACGATCTTGACCTGGGTGACGGAGCTGTTCATGAAGGACGAGGACAGACTGGCGCCGAAGACGCTGGAGGCCTGGACCTGCTTGGCCAGCTCCATCGTGAGCGGGCCGATCGAGGGACGCCCGTAGTCGCCGGTGGCAACCGCGCCCAGGGAGGCCAGAACCGGAACAGGGCGAAGAAGATGGGCATCTGCACCAGCAGCGGCGGGCAGGAGGCCGTAGGTTGGTCCGTGCTTGCGGTGAAGAGCGCCATCATCTCTTCGTTCATGCGCTGGCGCGATTCAGGGTCCTTCTTGCCCTTAATAGCGGCGCTGAGAGCGCCTGCATCTCCGGCTGGAGGGCTGCATCCCGCGCGGGCGAGATCTGTGACGAACAGCGGCGCGGTGAGCAGCCCGCACTGCGATCGTCAGACCGATGATGGACAGCACAGGCGACACCCGGTCGTCGGGGAACCCGATGAGAACCAGACCCTTAGTGGATCGTGACCCACGGCCCAGGCACGGCACGCTGAGGAGCCATAGCACGTGCTCCATCCATGTACTCGCCTTGTATGAAGGTTCTCGTGCGAGGCGGTATCAGTGCTGGGCTCAGGGTCTGAGGCGGCATCGCATCCATCCGGTTGCATCAGGACCGGTCAGGTTCTTCGACCATGAACCTCGGAACGTCGCGGGGATGGTGGTAGCGCCAGCGCCTTTGTCGGGACATGATCGACTCCACCCGGGGTCAGCGGATTGCAACGCAAAGACGCCACACGCTCAGCAGCGTGCCCTTGACCGGACCGTGCACCTCCACCGCCGTGACGGCGTAGGCCGAGCAGGTGGGGTAGTAACGGCACGACGCCGGCAGAGCAGGCGATATGAAACGCTGATAAAAACGCACCGGTGCCAGAAAGACTCGTATCATCCATCCACTCATCGCTCGCTCATCACCGCATTCAATCGGCTCACCGCTGCCGCTCTGGGCCCGGCGCTCACGGCACCGATTCAAGCCGATCCAGGTCCCTCCCAAAGGTACGCTATCGACGCCGTCGGCGCCAGCCAGCCGCGCACAACGATGCGGGCCCGGGTTCGACGCACCGACCCGCTGAGCCATGAGGGCTCTCACGCGGCGCTTGACACGGTTGCGGTGAGTCGCCAACGGGATCTGCTTCTTGGGCACGACGACGCCGACGAGAGCCGGGGAATCATCCCCTCTCCCGCCGGCGTGGTGAGTGCACGACCAACCTGCGGTTCCCGCAGCGCGTACCCCGACGCATCGCGGTGGTGAAGTCCTCACCCCGCGCTAACCGGTGCGCCGCGCCGAGCACCTCAGGGCGGCGAGGCGAGCGCGACCCTTGCGGCGCCGCGAAGCGAGGACAGCGCGACCCGCGCGGGTGGACATCGCTTACGGAGCCGTGCACCTTGGCACGATGACGGTTATTCGGCTGGTAGGTCCGCTTGCTCACGGGCTTAACTCCTGCTTGAGGTGATCGGAACAGTGCATCGCGAGGCTCACGGCACTGTCGCTCGTCCAGCTGCCCCCATGGTTCAGGACCTGACTCCGCACGAACGTCTGCAACAGCCTACGTTTGGCCCTCTTGCCGGTCAAACGGATGTGGCCGACTGTGACCGATGACGTCATCCACGCCTATCCACAGGAGATCCACAAGAGAGGACTCGCGGCATCCACCGCTGCTGGGAAGTCGGCCGTCCACAAGCTTGCGGATATGTGGATAACTCACTGATCTGTGTGCATCTTCTCAGTAGACCCGCAAATCGCTAAACATTCGTCATTCGGCGGGCTCGTGCCACACGATCGACCTCGAACAACCCTAACATTCCCAGCATTTATCCTGAATGACACCTGTGAGTCATTACTCTCTGTGTCCCCAGGTGTGGACAAGGCTGTGGAGAGACAGCATGATGGGACGCCCGGTCGAGACCACCCGGTTCGCCGGGGCCGCGCGTCCTAGTCATGGTCGGCGCAGCGCCCTGGCCGACGCCGGTCGGGTTGCGATCACTAGGGAATACCAACCATGCCGATCAGGAGTCCGTCGTGCCCGACGCCGCCAACACCAAATGGCTCTCCGCCCTCGAGGTGCTCTCCAGCTCCGGAGAACTGGGCCAGGGACAAGATGTCCATGATTCGCATGACCCATCTCATCGATATCGACGGCACTCTCGTCCTCGTCGTCGGATCGGCCTTCGCCAAGGACATCGTCGAGCAGGCACGTGGCCCGATCAGTGCCGCCGTCACCCAGGTCTGGGGACGCCCCATGCCCATCGAGGTTACGGTCGACACCTCCTCAGAGGTCTCAAGAACCCCGATGCCGCCCGTGACCCCCGAGCCCGTCAACCTGACCACGGCGTCGCCATCACCATCGCTGTCGGGAGCCTCACCCGTGCCCTGCCGCCCGCCCGGCGCCGCTAGCGCAGCTGCACCCGCCACGGCGAACGGATCGGGGACCCGTCAACCTATCCGGCGTCGTCAGCACCTTCGCCGGCACCCCGTTCCCAGGCCTCCGCGGCATCGGCACCCTCACCGACATCGGGCTCCCTGCCGGCCATGTCAGGACTCTCCAGCGCCTACAGTCCCGGGGCGATCGGCCCCCAGAGTCCTACCGGACTGCTCACGCCGACGGCGGCCAACGACGTCTCCCAGCTCAACCCGCGCTACACCTTCGACACCTACGTCACCGGCTCGTCCAACCGGTTCGCCCATGCCACGGCCCTGGCCGTCGCCGAAGCTCCGGCCCGTGCCTACAACCCCCTATTCATCTACGGAGGCTCAGGCCTGGGCAAGACCCACCTCCTGCACGCCATCGGCCACTACTCCCCAGACGCTCAACCCGGGAATCCGCGTCCAGTACGTCAATTCAGAGGTCTTCGTCTCCGACTTCATCGCCTGCGTGCGCGACGGCAATCAGGACGACGGTCGCATGGAGGGGTTCAAGCGACGCTACCGCGAGGTCGATATTCTCCTGGTTGATGACATCCAGTTCCTCCAGGGCAAGGAGTCCACCCTTGAGGAGTTCTTCCACACTTTCAACTCCCTGCACTCCTCAGGGCAAGCAGGTCGTTCTCACCTCCGACCAGCCCCCAAGGCACTGGGCGGACTCGACGACGCCTGCGCTCGCGCTTCGAGTGGGGCCTGCTGGCCGACGTCCAGCCCCCGGATCTGGAGACCCGCATCGCGATCCTCTCCCGCAAAGGCACTGCCGAGGGCCTCGATCTGCCCTTCGACGTCCTGGAGTACATCGCCTCGCGCATCACCACCAACATCCGAGAGCTGAGGGCGCACTCATCCGCGTGACGGCCTTCGCCTCGCTCAACAAGCAGCCCGTCGACCAGACTTTGGCCGAGATGGTCCTCAAGGACATCATCTCCGACCCCGAGGCCAGGAGATCACCACTTCCCTCATCATGGCGCAGACCGCCGACTACTTCAGCATCACCATCGACGACCTGTGCTCGGCCAACCGCTCGCGCACCATGGTCTCGGCCCGCCATATCGCCATGTACCTGTGCCGCGAGCTCACCGACCTCTCCCTGCCCAAGATCGGCCGGGAGTTCGGCGGACGCGACCACACCACGGTCATGAGCGCCGACAAGAAAATCCGCACCCTCATGGCAGAACGGCGCTCCACCTTCAACCAAGTCACCGAACTGACCAGCCGCATCAAGCAGGCCGCCCAGTCACCCGCCTGACCCGACGACGTCTCACCTCAACGACGGTTGTGGAGGGCGCTGAGGACGGCAGGTGGAGGAGCGAGCGTGTCGCTGTGGAGGCACGGCACCCTCACTGTGGAATGACATTGATGTCATTTGCTCTCTCCACTGCTACCCCGTCGCGCTCACCAGAACCGCCCACGTATGTCTCCCCAGGACGATCGTTATCGTTACGCGGAAAGATCCGGTTATCCACATCATCCACACGTGCTACTACACCTACAAACCAAGATGACAGAACATGCGATTCACGATCGGCCAACGAGGTCGACCTGGGCCCCGAGCCTTCGTCATTCAGGGAGACTCATGGGATGAGCGTGGATGATCGCTGGTGACAGGAGCGATTGGTACGGTCTACCGTCTACACTCTCGACCCAGGACTGCGCTCCGAACGACGCGGCTCCTGCCGACTACCCGCCGGCGACCCGCTGGCATGCATGTTCCTTGTTTGGCTCAGTGGTGCCAAGACGCACCGCTGACCGACCTACCACGATGACGGAGGCACTTACCGTGAAGCTCAGGGTTGACCGAGACATCCTCGCCGAAGCCGTCACCTGGACCGCGCGATCCGTGCCCGCCCGCCCGCCGGTACCGGTGCTGGCCGGAGTCAGGCTGGAGGCCAAGGGCTCCAGCCTGGTTCTTGCCTCCTTCGACTACGAGGTCTCGGCGCACTGCGAGGTTGCCGCCGACGTCGAGCAGGACGGTAGCGTCCTCGTCTCCGGAAGACTTCTGGCCGATATAGCCAAGGCTCTGCCGAACAAACCCGTCGATCTGGAGGTCGAGGGCACCAAGGTGGCCGTCTCCTGCGGCTCGGCCCGCTTCTCCCTGGCCGCCATGGCGGCCGACGACTACCCGGCGCTGCCCGTCATGCCCGCCGTGGCCGGAACGATCGATGCCCACGACCTGGCCCGCGCCGTCGCCCAGGTCTCCATTGCAGCCTCCCGCGATGACACCCTGCCCCTGCTCACCAGTGTCCAGATAGAGGTCGAGGGCAGTTCCCTGGTTCTCATGGCCACCGACCGCTACCGTCTGGCCATGCGGGAGCTGACCTGGTCGCCCGCCAACACCGAGCTGTCCACCACGGCGCTTCTCAAGGCCCGTACCCTGTCCGACGTCGCCAAGTCCCTGACCTCCTCGGGCGATGTGACCGTGGCCCTGAGCAGCGAGTCGGCCGCCTCCAGTCTCATCGGCTTCGAGGCCGGCGGGAGACGCACCACCTCCCTGCTCACCGACGGCGACTATCCACCGGTGCGCCGCCTGTTCCCGGAGTCGACCTCGATCCACGCCACGGTGGGCACCGACGAGCTCATGGCGGCGGTGCGCCGCGTCAGCCTCGTCGCTGACCGCTCCACCCCCATCCACATGGCCTTCACACAGGGCAACCTGGAGCTCGACGCCGGACAGGGCGACGACGCCCAGGCCACCGAGCAGCTCGTAGCCCACCTCGAGGGGGACGACATCTCCACCGCCTTCAACCGCGGTTACCTCCTCGATGGTCTGGGCGCACTCAACCAGCCCTACGTCCGGCTCGACTTCACCCACGCCTCCAAGCCCCGCGGTGCTCACGGGTATGGACTCCATCGGCGGTACCGAGGGACTCCACCTTCCGCTACCTGCTCATGCCGATCCGCTTCGGAGCCTGAGACACGACGGTGCATGTACGTCTCTGACCTCTCCCTGGACGACTTCCGCTCCTACCGCAATCTCATCCTGTCCCTCGAGCCCGGCCCCAGTGCCTTCGTGGGCTCCAACGGGCAGGGCAAGACCAATCTGGTCAGGCGATCGTCTACCTGGCGACGCTCTCCTCCCATCGGATCGGAGCGGACACCGCCCTGGTGCGCCGGGCGGCGCCCGGTCAGAGTCAGCCCCCCGGCGCCGTCATCCGGGCCCGAACCATCCACGGCGACAGACCCAGCGTCCTGGAGATCGAGATCATCGCCGGGAAGGCGAACCGCGCTCGCCTCAACCGGGGCGGCTGTCGGCCCCGCGACCTGCTCGGGGTTCTGCGCGCCGTCGTCTTCGCCCCCGAGGATCTCTCCCTGGTGCGCAACGAGCCCGGCGTGCGTCGAGGATTCCTCGACGAACTGATGGTCACCCTGCGCCCGGGCCTGGCCGGGGTGCGCAACGAACACGACAAGATCCTCGCCCAGCGCGCCAGCCTCCTGAAGTCCGCTCGCGCCGCCCGCTCATCGACCGCCTCCATGCTCTCCACCCTGGAGGTCTGGGACGGTCAGCTCGCCGTAGCGGCTGCAAGACTCATCGCCGCCCGAGTCGATGTCGTACGGCGTCTGCGCCCCTGGGTGGTCTCCGCCTACGAAGCCGTCTCCGGTGCCTCGGGCAGCAGCCCCATGCGCAGATCGCCTACCGCTCGAGCCTGCTGATGCACGAGGGGCACCGGAGCCCGATCCTCGTGATGAAGCGGCCTGGCTCGCCGGTGAGGAGGCGCTCCTCGACGAGTCCGCCGTCGCTGAGCGTCTGGAGAGCGCCATGGGCGAGCTTCACGCCCGGGAGATCGACCGCGGCGCGAACCTCATCGGGGCGCACCGCGACGACCTCTCCTTGTTCCTCTCGGTCTGCCCGCCCGTGGATTCGCCTCCACGGCGAACAATGGTCCCTGGCCCTCGCACTGCGCCTGGCCTCCTACGACATGCTGCGCACCGACGTCGATGCCTATGGCGGTGACGGAGAACCGGTGCTCATCCTGGACGACGTCTTCGCCTCCCTCGACGAGCAGCGCCGCCGCGCCCTGGCCCAGCTGGTCGCCGGCGCCCAACAGGTCCTGCTGACCGCCGCCGTCGACGATGACATTCCCGCCGAGCTCGCCGGCGTCCGATACCGTGTGGCTGATGGCGAGGGTCTCCCGTGGCTGAGAGTCCCCGTCCATCGGTGACGCGCCGGCCGGCGGGAACGGTCAGGCTGGCAGCGCCGCTGACCGCACAGATGGCACTGCCGGCGTCGGCCCGCTTCCCGACGTCCTGGCCCAGCGCGCCTGACCCGCCAGCGAGGCGGGCCTGGGAGAGGGGACAGTCGGGTCCCGGTCCGCAGGCTGCGAGAACCGGTCCGCCGCGGTCGCACCGAGATCGGCGGAGGCCCGCAGGACTCTGCAGGAGGCCGCGGCGCCCTGGGACCGGCGTCGGGAACTGGCCCGGGCGCTCGGACTGGATCCGGATGACCCGGCCGACCGCGGCCCCGGCCTGGCGCGCGGTCGCGACCGGCCCAGCCCCACCCCGTTCGACCCCCGCACCCGGACGGCGCGAGCTGCGCCGCATGGTGGCCGACAACGGCTGGGCTGGAAAGCTCGCGGTGGCAGGTGTCGTCGCCAGATGGCAGAGCATCGTGGGCGACCAGATCGCCGAGCACTGCACGATCGAAGCCTTCGAGGCCGGACGCATCACCCTGCGTGCCTCGTCCTCGAGCTGGGCCCAGCAGCTCCGGCTCCTCCAGCCCACCATCGAGGCCAGGATCGTCGAGGCCCTGCGCTCGGGGCCCGGCGGACGCCAGGCCGGAGGCATCAGCACGGGCGAAGGCGTGGAGCTGCGGATCCTGGGACCAGCCGGACCCTCCTGGAAACGGCGCGGCGTCGGCCTGCGCGGTGCCCGCGGTCCGCGTGATACGTACGGCTGAGACGGCGGGCGGTAACATGACCACCAAAGCTCCGGCAGTGACCGAAAAACGAGGGATCGGACGACTCGGTGACCCGCGTGAGACAGAGGTGACCACGGGCACGCTCCCAGCTGCCCCCAGCGCAGCGGGTCGAGAGCCTTTCTACGCTAGAATGCGGTGAAACCGCCCAAGGTGCGCCCAGGACCGTCCTGATGTACCCACCTACGTGTGCGCACGATCCTCCTCAGGATCGTCGTGTGAAGGGGCCGGACGGAGACATCGGACCACTGAGGTCCCGATGCGCACAGATTGAGGAGCAACTGACACGTGTCTGACCAGGACGCCACTGTGAATCATGATTATGGAGCCTCGGACATCACTGTCCTCGAAGGGCTCGAAGCGGTCAGGAAGCGCCCCGGCATGTACATCGGTTCCACCGGTGAGCGTGGGCTGCACCACCTCGTCTACGAGGTTGTCGACAACTCCGTTGACGAGGGCCCTGGCCGGCTACTGCGACCACATCAAGGTCACCATCCTGGCCGACGGCGGCGTGCGCGTCAGCGACAACGGCCGTGGCATCCCGGTTGACGAGCACCCCACCGAACACAGGCCCACCGTCGAGGTCGTCATGACGATCCTGCATGCTGGAGGCAAGTTCGGCGGTGGCGGGTATGCGGTCTCCGGCGGTCTGCACCGGCGTAGGCATCTCCGTGGTCAACGCCCTGTCGACCAGGTGGACACCGAGGTCCACCGGCAGGGATTCGTGTGGCGCATGTCCTTCGCCGACGGCGGTCGCCCATCACCGAGCTCATCGAAAGGGCGAGGGCGACGGACCTACCGGCACCAGCCCAGACCTTCTACCCGGACCCGAGCATCTTCGAGACGGTCGACTTCGACTACGAGACGCTGCGCCGTCGCTTCCAGCAGATGGCCTTCCTCAACAAGGGCCTGCGCATCACCCTGACCGACGAGCGCGTCGGCGTCCAGGACGCCGGCGATGAGATCACGGTGACGACTCCGCCCCGGACGCCCCGGGTCGGTTTCCGCACCGACTCCTACTGCTACGAGCACGGCCTGCGCGACTTCGTCGCCTTCCTCAGCAAGTCCAAAAAGCCGAGCTCATCCACCCCGAGATCATCGATTTTCGGGGCCGAGCAGACCCTGGGCGAGACCCACTCCATCAGCCTCGAGATCGCCATGCAGTGGACCAGCTCCTACTCCGAGTCGGTCCACACCTATGCCAACACGATCAATACCACCGAGGGCGGCACCCACGAGGAGGGCTTCCGCACTGCGCTGACCACATTGGTCAACAAGTACGCCCGGGACAAGGGCCTGCTCAAGGAACGCGACGACAACCTCACCGGCGACGACATCCGCGAAGGCCTGACCGCCGTCATCTCGGTCAAGCTCTCGAGCCCCAGTTCGAGGGCCAGACCAAGACCAAGCTCAGCAACACCGAGGCCCGCACCTTCGTTCAGCAGACGGTCTACGGGCAGCTCGGCGACTGGCTGGACTCCCACCCGACCGATGCCCGTGCCATCATCACCAAGGCCTCCCAGGCCGCCGCCGCGCTCATGGCCGCTCGCAAGGCCCGTGAGGGCCACGCGCCGCAAAGGTGTCCTGGAATCCGCCTCCATGCCCGGCAAGCTGCGCGACTGCTCCTCGAAAATCGCCGAGGAGTCGGAGATCTTCATCGTCGAGGGCGACTCGGCCGGCGGCTCCGCCGTCGGCGGCCGGGACCCCGAGCACCAGGCGATCATGCCGATCCGCGGCAAGATCCTCAATGTGGAGAAGGCGCGCCTGGACCGGCCTGTCCTCTGACACGATCCGCAGCCTCATCACCGCTTTCGGCACCGGCATCGGCGAGGACTTCGACATCACCAAGTTGCGCTACGGCAAGATCGTCATCATGGCCGACGCCGACGTCGACGGCCAGCACATCGCCACCCTGCTGCTGACGCTCCTGTTCCGCTACATGCGCCCACTCATCGAGCACGGCCACACCTACATCGCCATGCCGCCGCTGTACCGGCTCAAGTGGTCCAACGCCGAGCACGAGTTCGCCTACTCCGACGCCGAGCGCGACAAGCTGCTGGCCGCCGGCCAGGACAAGGGCCGCCGCCTGCCCAAGGATGGTGGGATCCAGCGCTACAAGGGTCTGGGCGAGATGAACGACCACGAGCTGTGGGAGACCACCATGGACCCCTCGACTCGCATCCTTAAGAAGGTCACGCTCGACGAGGCGGCCGACGCCGACGAGACCTTCGCGATCCTCATGGGCGACGACGTCGAACAGCGGCGCTCCTTCATCCAGCGCAACGCCTCCGACGTCCGCTTCCTGGACATCTGAGCGGTACCGGGCCGCGTGAACCGCCCGCCTACTTCCGGCGACATCCTCTGAACACGAAGGAATCCTGTGAGGCGACGAAGTTGAAGAGATCATCGGCGACGAGGGGCGACGAACGTTGCCGCTCGAGCGCATTCAGCCGGTCGACCTCCAGATGGAGATGCAGCGCTCCTACCTCGACTACGCGATGAGCGTCATCGTGGGCCGGGCTCTGCCGGACGTGCGCGACGGGCTCAAGCCGGTCCACCGCCGCGTCCTGTACGCCATGTACGACGGCGGCTACCGCCCTACCGCCTCGCTTCTCCAAGTCCTCCCGCGTCGTCGGCGACGTCGCGGGCACCTACCACGCGCGCGACAGCGCCATCTACGACGCCCTGGCCCGTCTGGTCAGTGGTGGTCGCTGCGCTATCCGCTGGTCGCCGGCCGGGGAACTTCGGCACTCCGGGCAACCTGGGACCCGCAGCCCCCCGCTATACCGAGTGCAAGATGGCGCCCCTGGCCATGGAGATGCTCCGGGACATCGACGAGGACAGCGTCGACTTCCAGGACAACTACGACGGACGCAACCGGGGCCGGTCATCCTGCCGGCCCGGTTCCCCAACCTCCTGGTCAACGGCTCCGAGGGCATCGCCGTCGCGCCAGCCACCGTATCCCACGCACAATCTGCGTGAGATCGCCCGCGGCGCCCAGTGGTACCTCGAGGCACCCCGACGCCTCGCGCGAGGCTGCTCGACGCCCTCGATGAGCGGATCCCCGGCCCCGGCTTTTCCCACTGGCGCTACGATCCTGGGCCGCCGGGGCATCGAGGACGCCTACCGCACCGGGCGTGGCTCCATCACTCCAGCGCGCGGTGGTCAGCAGTCGAGGATCGGGGGCGCCAGTGCCTCGTGGTCACCGAGCTTCCTACCAGGTCAGCCCCGACAACCTGGCCGATAAGATCGCGCCCAGCTGGTGCGCGACGGCGGGTGACCGGCATCGCCGACATCCGCGACGGGACCTCGGGCGCACCGGCGAGAGGCTCGTCATCGTCCTCAACGCGACGCCGTAGCCAAAGGTGGTCCTCAACAATCTCTACAAGCGCACCCAGCTTCAGGACAACTTCCCGGCCAACATGCTCGCCCTGGTCGACGGGGTACCGCGCACGCTGAGCCTGGACGGGTTCGTGCGCCACTGGGTCAGCCACCAGATCGACGTTATCGTGCCGCTCGCGCTTCCGCCTACGCAAGGCCGAGGGCGCCTCCACATCCTCGAGGGCCTGCTCCAGGGCGATCGACGCCCTCGATGCCGTCATCGCCCTCATCAGGCGTTCGCCCACCGCCGAAGAAGCCCGCATCGGCCTCATGGGTCTGCTGGACGTCGGCGAGGCCCAGGCCGGGCGATCCTCTCCCTCCAGCTGCGCCGTCTGGCCGCCCTGGAGCGCCTCAAGATCCAGGAGGAGTCCGAAGAGCTGCGCGCCCGGGTCAAGGACCTGCGCGAGATCATCGCTTCCCCGGAGCGCCAGCGGGGCATCGTCTCCGACGAGCTCGCCGAGATCGTTGAGAAGTGCGGGGACGAGCGCCGCGCGGATCGTTCCCTTCGACGGCGAGATGAGTATGGGACCTCATCCCCGAGGAGGACGTGGTCGTCACCATCACCCGCTCGGGACTCACGCAGCGCACCGGCTCTACCGCTCCCAGCACCGCGGCGGCAGGGAATCCGCGGCGCCACGCTGCGAGGACGACGTCGTCGACCACTTCTTCGTCACGACGACGCACCGCTGGCTGCTGTTCTTACGACTGCGGCCGCGTCTACCCGGGCCCAGGGCTACGCAGGCTACCCGAGGGCGGCCGAGACTCCAAGGGCCAGCACGTGGCCAATCTCCTGGCCTTCCAGCCCGGCGAGGAGATCGCCCGGGTCATGGAGCTCAGGACTGCAACCAGGCCGACTTCCTGGTCCTGGCCACCCGACGCGGCCTGGTGAAGACGCGCCTGAGCGAATACTAACTCAACCGCTCGGGCAGCGTCATCGCCATCAACCTGCGCCCAGGACGAGGACTGGCAACTACGACGAGCTCGTCTCCGCCAGACTCCTGAGCACCGGCCAGGACCTCCTCCAGTCTCCCACGCCGGACGAGTCGCTGCGCTTCCACGCCGACGACGACGCCCTGCGTCCCACAGGCCGGGCCACCAGCGGCGTGACCGGTATGCAGTTCCGGCCGGACGACTACCTTCTGGCCATGGACGTCGTCGACCCCTCCTGGCAGGACGCCGACCTGTTCGTCGTCACCGAGGGTGGCTACGCCAAGCGCACCAACGTCGTCGACTACCCGGTCAAGGGTCGCGGGGGCCTGGGTGTCAAGGTCGCCAACCTCGTCGAGGCGCGCGGCAACCTCGTGGGCGCCCTGGTGACTGACTCCGGCGATGAGGTCCTATGCATCATGGCTTCGGGCAAGGTGGTGCGATCCGCCGTCAGCGAGGTCTCGCGCACGGGGCGCGCCACCCAGGGCGTGACCTTCGCCAAGCCCGACGCCGGAGACCGCATCATCGCGGTGGCCCGCAACACCGGGCGGGATATGGAGGAGGCGGTCGACGCCGCCGATAGCGGCCCGAGCGCCGACTCCGCCAATGAGGCTCCGGCCGGTGCTGCACCGAAAGGTGAGACTGATGACTCTCCTGCGGACTCAGTACCTGACGCGGTAGCGTTGGAAGACAACGAGAGTGAGGTCGAAGCATGAGCCAGCCGGTTTCCATGTCCCCCGACGGCGGGCAGTCCGCAGGTGCCGCATCCATCGTGGGTGGCGCGGATGCCTCGGGCGGCAAGAGTAAGAAGAGCAAAGACCATCGCCGGGCCGCGACGCGTGCGGCTGGCCCTGACTCGGGTGGACCCTGGTCGGTGATGAAGGCGAGCTTCTTGCTCAGCTTCGCGGGCGGCATCATGCTCATCGTCGCCACGGCCGTTGTGTGGTTCATGCTGGACGCCATGCGTCTTCTCCACCATCGAGGACCTGGTCAAGACGGTGGCCGGCGAGCGCTCCAACACCTTCTCCGCGATCGTGGCCTACCTGGAGCTGCCACGGGCGCTGGCCGTCTCCAGTCAATCATTGCCGTGGTCGATATGGTGCTTGTGACGGCATTGACTACGCTCGGCGCTTTTCTTTACAACATCACCGCCACCCTTGTTGGTGGGATCCATCTCACGCTTGCGGACGAGTGATCGGATTTGGTCTCCCGTAGCCGGGTAGGTTAATCTCTTCCGGTCGCACGGGCCTATAGCTCAGTCGGTTAGAGGCATCCTGATAAGGATGAGGTCGCTGGTTCTCGAAGTCAGCTGAGGCCCACCGTCCGCAGTGAGACGATAGAGGAGGGTTTCATGAGGAACCGTACATTCGTATCAGCCGCGGGCTCTTTTTGTTTCCTGGCTGCCACCGGTTATGCCGCGTGGCTCAGGTTCGAGGCGGCCCGAATGGAGCGGGCCGCATGGGCTGAGGTCACCGATCCCGTCGACTGAGAATAGACGTGATCGACTGATCATTCCCTCAGGGGCCATGGCGCAATTGGTAGCGCACCTGCTTTTGCAAGCGAGGGGTTGCAGGTTCGAGTCCGTTGGCTCCACCATCTACTTTCTTCATATTCTCGGCTCCCCGGGCGATCCGATGATCCGCCTCAGGGGTATTTTAACCGTCGGATCCGAGAAGAATCGGGACGGGAAGCGACGCCACAGCGGCGTCGGCAGTCGTGAAACCTCCTCCAGTGTCGGCGTATGTCCCAAGTAGTTGTGCCGGTACAGGCCGGCTCCGATCATCATGTCCACGCTCGTCTCCGCGTCCGGTCCCTTCCAGGAGGTCTGCTCAATGGCGCGCCGAACGGCGTCGATCGCAGCATCGCGCAGAGGGCTGATAACGCGTTCTCGGTAGAGACGGGCGGTCTCGGGGCGGTTGGCGAGCTCGAGGGCCAGCTGCGGCAGGGCGCCGGCCAGAGGCGAGCTGATGAGCAGGGTGTGTGTACGGACGACGATCTGGGATAGGTCGACCAGCGGGTCGTCACCGATGACAGCTCCCCGTTCCCCCAGGGCATCGTCAACGGCGGCAACAGCAAGATCCGTCAGAGAAGGCCATCGCCGATAGATCGTCGATTTCGGGACTCCGGCACTGCGGGCGACATCGTCGACCCGCAGGCCCCGAAACCCCCTTTGGGCGAGCAAAGACGTTGTGGCCTGAAGAATCCGCTGGTCGACGGCGGTGTCTCGGGGACGTCCACCGCGTCCACCCGGGCGGTCCTCTCCGGAAGGATCACTCATCTGCACTTCTCCTCGCGATGCTGACGGGAAGTCTGGCAGAGCCGGCACGGAAGCGCTACTGTTAGTTGCGCAACTATTAGTATCGAAACCGGAGGTGATGACATGGACTCCGTCTCACTGGCGACTGGAGGCCTGTTCTTCTCATGGCTGGCCCACGATCTCGAGGAACTGGCGACGATGCCCGGCTGGACCCACCCGGCCTTGGACAAGATTCCCTTCTTGCCCGACGATATTCGGCGCAACGGCTGCTCGCGCGAGCATGTCTACCTGGGAATCGGTCTGATGGGCGGCCTCATGGCGGCCGCCTCGATCGACGGCTACCGCACGCGCGGGCGTTCGTTCCTCTATCAGGCCGTGCTCTACGGCTGCAGCATGCACCTTCAGCCACCTGGCCACGGCGCCCTCGCCCGGCGCTACACCCCAGGGTCGGCGACGGCGCTGCCGATCGTCCTGCCCTTCTGGATCTTCGCGAAGCGGACACTGCGCGCCCACGGGGTCGAGGTGCGATCTTATCCATGGGTCATTCCCGCCTTCCCGGTCGTTGTCGGCGAGTGTCCTCAGGAAACTTACGTACGCGGGTGACAGAAGGTCGTCGAGAAATAGAAGGACATCGTCATGAAGGTAACCTTGACTGGACAAGCCAAGTCTCCTTATGCTTGGATGTGAGCCGGACCGGCAATGTCGTCAGTCGCTCTCGATGTCACCATTGGCGGAAGGCAGTCATGCTCGGTGATCGTAAGGCGGTTGTCTCCTACTCCATCCGATTTGGCATCGGCGCCGTTCTCTACTCCGTCGGCGTTTTTGTCGGATTGAGGTGGGCGCGATCTCTGGGAGAAAGTCCCTGGCGCTTCGTCGTCGTACTGCTTCCCATGATTGGCGTCGCCGTCTGCACGTGGGCCATGATGAGAATATCGAGCGAAACAGATGAGATGCAGGCGAGAAAAGTGCTGGAAGCGCTCGTCATCTCCGCCGCGGGCACGGTCATTGCCAGTATGGCTTACGGATTCATGGAGGAAGTGGGAGCACCTCATATCAGCCTCATGTGGGTAACCGTTGTGTGGGCCTTCTTCTTCGGTGTTGGAATGCTGTGGTCAACCTGGCGGTACCGGTGAGGAATGATCTCAAGGTGCTGCGCGCCCAGCGCAGTTGGACCCAGGCCCGGCTCGCCGAGGAGCTAGGGGTCTCCCGCCAGACGGTCAACGCCCTGGAAGCCGGTCGCTACGACCCCTCCCTGCCCCTGGCCTTCGCCATCGCGCGTGTCTTCGGTCTGACCATCGAGGAGATCTTCTTCCCCGATGACGGTGCCTCTTAGGATGAGCACCGTGAGCCGCATCGTTGACATTCCGCCCCCGAGGCGGGGGAGCGTCGTGAGCTCGCCGAGGACGCAGGGTGCGCCTCGGTCTGCACATCAAGGCGGCGGAGCAGGCCGTGATGGCTGCCAAGACCGAGCTCTGCGGGCTTCGGCATCACGGTGGCCCAGTACGCCGCCATGCTCTCCTGTACTACGTGCGCAGGCGGTCCTCGGCCCAGCTGGCCAGGGCCGCCGCGGTCACCCGCAGACGATGGCGACCGTCATCGCCAAGCTGGAGCAGAAGCGCCTCGTCACCGCCACCTCCTCCGACCATGCCAAAGTTCTCATTGCCTCACTGACCCCCAGAGCGAGACCCTGGTTCTGCATGCCGATGAGAGTGCGCGGCGCATCGGGCGGTGCATGGCGGAGGCGTTCTCCGCGAAGGAGCTGCGAGCAGCTCACCGAGATGTGCAGGCGGGTCACACCCTCCTGCGGGACGGCCTCAGCGCCAGTAGGCGGCCAGCAGGTAGGAGGATCCTCGAGCTGGATCGTAACGATCATGCGAGTGAGACGGGGCATGCCACATCTTCTCAACTTCTGGGTGTGTCGTCAAACGTCTGAGCTACGGACGGGGTGGGCTGCACCGGGTTCACTGGGATAATCGGCTCGTTGGTGTCCAAATCGGTGACAAAGGACCAGCAGAAGGTCTCCAGACCATATGAACGGGAGCGCAGATCCATGCGGTTTCCATCCCCTCGCCATGAGCGACGGTCCAAGCCTTTGTCACCGATTTGGACATTCTTGGTCCTGTTGTGGCTCTGATGGCGCTCACGTGGCTGCCGTCGATCAGCGGGCTATCCCGCATCGAGTATCAGATATCTGATACAGTGTTGATAACTGATACAGGAAGGTGTTGTCCATGAAGGCCATGCAGATCGTCAGCTTCGACGGCCCCTCCGGGCTGCGGTACCAGGACGCCCCCGTCCCCGAGCCCGGACCGGGTCAGATCGCGGTGGACGTGGACCATGCCGGTGTCGCTCCGTCGGGCGCTCTTCGCCGAGGGACTCGTGCCCATCGACCTGCCCTGGACTCGGGCTGGAGGTGGTAGACCGCGTCCGCTGCTTTTCGGCGACGGGGTGGATGGCTATCGGGTCGGGGATGCCGTCGTTGCCCTGACCATCACCGGGAGGTGGCGGCTACAGGCAGGGTCGCCTGTGGCTCCCGCGGAGCTCGTCGCACCGCTTCCGGCGGGACTCGATCCGGTCCTGGCCGCTGCGGTTCCGGCCAACTCGACGACGGCTCTCGTCGCCCTGGAGATCGCCCACCTGCGCCGAGGTGAGGCATACTGGTCCATGCCGCCGCCGGTGAGCGCTCGGCTCGCAGATGGGCCAGGTGGCCCGGCTGCTCGGGGGCAGGCCCGCGTCGTCAGCGTCACCCGCGGCGAGGCAGCCAGGGATCCTGGACCTGGGCTACGAGCGGGCCTGGCTCACCGGATCTCGCGACGCCGAACCCGCAGTTCGACGTCGTCGCCGACCCAGTGGCCGGCCCGGCCAGGCTCGCAGCCTCGACCCTGCTGCGCACGGGGGACGGCTCCTGGCTCTGGGATGCCTCCCAGGCGGAGGACCAGCAGGTGAGTACCACGTCGCTGTGGCTACGGGGCATCAGCGTCATCGGCTCAACCTCGGAGCCTTCAGTCAGGTGAATCCGGCGCTCGTCAGGCCACCTGGGGCGTGCAGTGGAACTCGTGGCCTCCGGAGGCTCCGCGTCCACGTCACCGACCGGCTCCCGATCAGGGAGGCCGCTCAGGCTGTCACCGCAGTGCGCGCAGGAACGACCACCGGCAAGATCGTCTGGCCCATTCGCGGGACTGATGGCCCGCCCAGGTTCCGCAAGAATCTTCGGTGATCTCTGGGCATAGCGGCATCATGGTGCGCATGAGGAGAAACGATTGAGTCTTTCCGCGTTGTCGGTCTGCCTCTTCCAGACATCGGGACCGCGAGGCGGCGCGCACCATTCCTCCTCACTGGCGGCCGCTGCCGACATCAGGCTCCTCGATCGAGCCCGGCGTCAGCCCACATCTAGCGGTCTATACCGACTATGAGACTCCCGGCGATGATGTCGACGGCGTCTACCCTCGTCATCGGCAGGCGCATTGAGGCCGGAGGTCCAGTTCCCCGGGCCAGGTGACCGTGACGATCCCGGGGTCGTCGAGAGATCCTGACGGCGGTCGATGCTCGCCGGAAGTGTCTACGAGGCGTGGGTGGGTGTCTGGGCCCGAGGACCTGGCCCGTGAGTATCGCGCTGACTATGAGTACTACGCTCCCGACGACTCGATTCACCTGTCCATCGGGGTCCTTTCGGACGCATGAGGGCCGAGCAGTACCAACGCCAGCTCGACGCCGTCACTGACTACATCTACGCCCATCTCGACGACGACCTCAGCCTGGAGGTCCTCGCTCACACGTCCCGGGTTCTCCCGCTATCACTGGCACCGCATCTACCGAGCGGTGCGCGGGGAGACGGCCGCTCAGACCGTACGCCGCCTCCGCCTGGAGCGAGCGGCCGCCATGCTCACCGAGACCTCATGGTCGATAGAGCGGATCGCCTGGAAAGCCGGATTCACCGGCACCGAGGTGTTCAGCCGAGCCTTTCTCCGCTCCTATGGGACGACTCCCAGCCGATTTCGCACCGGCGGCCGCCCGGCGTCGACCGACTCGCCGGCGACGAGCAGCGGTTCGGGCTCGACGTCGTCGGCGAGAGAGGCGCCGGGATGGCCAGTGCGCGTGGAGGCGCGCTGCGGGTATCGACTTGCCGTATCTGAGCACTGCGGTTCCTATCTGGATATCGGCCGAGCGTTCAGCCGAGTCAGAGACCGTGTAGGAGTCGAGAACCTGATGGTCGCCATCTATGAGGGACGATCCCGACGCTGTTCCCCGGCTGATCTGCGCTCAGCGGCTGGAGCCGTCGTCGATCCTGCGCGAAGATCCCCACGATCTCGTCGAAAGGAGAGTGCCAGCCGGCCGGTACGCGATCATGCGTTACGTCGGCCCCTACTCCTCGATGCACGATGCCTACCGGTGGCTCTACGGTCGGTGGTTGCCGAGCTCGGGTGAGGAGCCGCGAGACCATCCGATCGATCGAGTGCCTCACCGATCCGGCCTCCACCCCGCCTGTCGACGCCGTCACCGATATCCTCCTGCCGCTCCTGTGCAGGGTATCCGGTCTGATGAGTTCACGCAGATGGGCGACAGACACCTGGTGTGCCTGCCGCTATCAGATCATCTGACCCACGAGTCCTGCTGGCGTCGCGTCTGGTGTCTGCCGTCCGGCGGTGAAGACGCTTCCGGCGGGCACAGTGCGATGACGACCAGGGCCGGATCACCGGCATCGCATGCGGCCCCGTCGGCGGGAGCAGTGCGGTGGGAAGCCGGCGGGACATTCCCGGTACCTGGTTCATCACCGGCAGGACGAGGGCTAGGAGCGTGGTCAGGGCAATGGCCGTCGTCGTTCGACGCAGGCTTGCCGCAAGTAGGTGGCCGATGCTCATCGCCATGACGATATAGAGTCCGCAGGCCACACGTCTTGACCCACCATTGCGGCGGGTGGACGTCCAATCGCACCGGCTGTCACGACGACGGTGAGAGCAGAGCCGCACGAGTACGTTGCCCATGCGATGAGCCAGTCGACGGCCAGACGCGGGGCAACATGGTGCTCAACCGGCGTGCCGGGTCGGTAGAAGATCGAGGCCCGGACGCGTGTCCCCAACCGACCGAGGTGATCGCCACCGCGACTGTCACAATGAGACCCAGCTGCATGGCGGACTGGTTGAACGGGGATACGGCATCGCCGGTGTGGCCTGCAGAGCCGAGATCGTGAGCTGGTCGCTGCTCGCTGCGGCATACGAGAATCTCAGGCATGTGGATCGCGAGTGCCGGACTGGACCAGACCGAAAAGGCGAAGGCCACCAGTACCCCGGACCGAGTCCCGGGCGTATGAGCCGGCGCAGTTCGACGACGAGGAGAACTCGTGATGGAGGCTCTGGTGGGGTGGGCAGAGGCCAGCCGAGACAGGTGGACATCAGAGACTCCTGTCTGGTGACAAGGTTGGCAGAGGATGCGTCGAGGTCCGGCCGGTCAGCGTCACCTCAGGCATGAGGGCGTCACCTGCTCCCATGACTTGCAGGCAGAGGCCATACCCATGTCGAGGCTCAGAGGCCGGACCGTGCACGTTGTCGTGGTCGGTGTGTTGAAGGAACCACTAGAGCCTGATTCAGCCTCCTCGTCAGATGTGCCTGCTCGCTTGGGCTCACAGGGCGAAAGAACCTGAGGTCAGGAGGGTTCGCGACCCAGGCTGAGGAGATCCGCCGTCGTGCCCTGGGGAATGGCGCGCCCCTCACTGATGACGATGACATGGTCGCCGGCTATTTCGACCTCGCTGGGCAGATGGCATGGACAGGGAGAATACCGATGCTGCTTCTGTTCTGGATGAGGCGGCGCACGTCGGCGCGGCCAACGGATCCAGGGCGCTGTTAGGTTCGTCCAGGATGAGCAGGCCCGGGTCCAGAACAGGTGCCGCGCGATCCCCAAGCGCTGCAGCATCCCTCTGGAGAAGTCGGCGACCCGTCGGCGGCCACGGGCCAGCCCGCGACTGATCCAGTGCCTCGAGGACACTGATGTCGCCGCAGGCTGCAAGTGCCAACGGAAGTCTCACGATCTCGGTTGCCGTCAGCCATGACTCGAACTGAGGAACATCCAGGCGGTAGGGCCACCGTCCGGCCAGTGGCGACCTCGTGTCGCCCTCATCGAGCGGGCACCGCCAAACGATCACCCTGAACAGGACCGTCTTACCTGCGCGTTGGGTCCAATGACCGCCGTGACCGACTGGTCCCGAGCCTCCCAGACAGATGTCATGGATCGAGCTCCATTGGCGAAGCCGACTCAAGTGGCTGATGTAAAGGGCGGTGCTGGGAGGCATCTGGGTCTCCGTCGCTCAACGTTGTTCCCCTGCCTCGGCCCAGGGCTGGGTAGGCGACCGCTCCGAGAACGGCAGGCACCACGATAAGCCCAGGCCGCCTTGGGCAGGTGCGTGACGCGGGAGCGTCTGGCGATATCGATCAGACATGCCATGACCACGATGGCGACCAGGACGATGACGGGGATCCAGATAGCCAGATGGCCAGTGGCGCTCATGGTGACAGCTCGCTTTCTCGATGAGGACTGAGTGGGGAGGGCGCTGGGGCGGTCAGGCGCTCTGCTGCGCGCCGTCAGGCCGTGGGATCAGGACCGTAGTCAGCGTCGACGTCGCCGCTCGCCCGGGTTGATTCCCCACCAGCTCTCGCAGAATTCGAGGAGACGGTGTCGAGAAACGCGTCGACCTCGGCCTGGAGGTCCGCAGAAGCTGGCCTGGGTGAAGTTCACGCGGTCCTCGGTGAGATCAGGACGATCGCCATCGCGGATGTACGCGGCGAAGTCGCCGATGAGTCCGGTGGTGAAGACCGTGAACACCGTCATGAGCTCCTCGAGGCTCAAGGCCAAGATCCTGCGGGGTCAGGTTGGCCATCAGGGTGACTCGGTACGTCTTCTCACTGGTCCCCCGGACCTGACGCTCCTGGGCCACCTCGATGAGTCCATGCGAGGCGAGATGGTTGATGTGCCGGTAGAGCGTCGCGATAGGGACGTCGGCAAGGCGTGCATGAAGCTGATGAGGTGTGAGGCCGCCGTCGGCGAGCAGTGTGCTGGACGATACGCAGACGAACCGGGTGCGGCAGTGCGGAAGAGGCCATGCCCAAACAGTATCAGTATCGATATTGAAAACAAAGTTGGCGTGTGCGGAAACGGCTGACGGGCTGCCGATGCCGAAGCACCAACAGCCCGTCAGCCGCGCTCATCCGCGGGGAGGATTACTCCCTCATCGGTCTCTTGTCAGTCCATACCGGCTCGACGGCGTTTGCGCGCCTGGATCGCCATGACCAGCGCCGTGATCCCCAGCACTGCCCTCTCGGCGATGATGGGTGGTAGGTGGTTGCGGCGCTTCCACCGGTGAGGGGGATGGCGGGAACCGCCGATTTGCGGTTAGGGATGTTGCCCAGCGCCACGACCTGGTCCGGAGTGGAGATGGTGATGGTGCGGGGCGTGGCGTCGAGGACGTAACCGGTCGGCGCTTTGGTCTCAATGAGCTGGTAGGAGCCGTAACCCAGCTCTGCCAGCTTGAAGGCCCTGGGGTCGCATCGGTGTCCAGACTGCCTGGGCGCAGGTGCCCGCGCAGTCGGCGATGGTGCGGGCCTGGTCCGGTAGGGGGCGGCCGTTGGAGTCGAGAGGGGTCAGCGACCACTGGGCTCCCTTGATGGCGTTGCCCCGCTCATCGGTCTTGGTCCAGGTGACCGAGCCCTTGATCCGGGTGTTGGTGACGCCTGGCCCCGGGTCGAGGTGGGAGTAGCGTCGTCATTGCCTGCGGCGGGCGCCGATCCGTCCAGGGTCTTGGTCAGCGTCTCTGCGGAGATGTGGTAGCCGGCGGGTGCCTGGGTCTCGGTGATGGAGTACTCGCCCCAGGTGAGTCCCACGACCTTGAAGTATCCGGCGGGGATCCTGATCGACCCTGAACCCTTAGGAGCGAAAGCGGTTTTGCCGTTGTCGGTGGCGCAGTCGCTCACCTCCACCTGGCCGTTATTCAGAGAGCTCGAGGCCAGGGTGAAGACCGTACCGGCCAGAGCGTTGCCGGCGTCGTCGACCTTGCTCCAAACGACCTGGCCGGGCGGGGCCGTGTTGACTATCGTGCACCTCATCCACTCGCCGGTGGCGGATCCGAGAGTCTTTGAGGCGGCGTCGAGGGTTGACGCCGGAGTCTTGATGTCCGAGTTCGGGTGCGGTGCGCAGGTGACGGTGGCCTTGTACCCGGCGGACTTGGCCGACGAGGAGGACTCGGACAGGACCGTCTTGCCCTGGGGTATGTAGGAGGCGCTGAAGCCGCCGGCTCCGGAGACCTCTGCGCCGGTCTTGGGGGAAGCGGTGAGCGTCGGTCGTTGGCGGACAGGCCCGGATCCGGCTGCGGTGTTGTCCACCTCACTTGACCATGGTGAGGGTTGGGGAGCTGGACCCTAGAAATCCGGTGGTCTTCGTGACCTCTCCGTTGAGGCGCGATGCCGGTGGGCTGAGGATCCTCGGCCGCCTGACCGTTGGCCAGTGGGCCGGTGATGCGCAGGCGCATGAAGGTTGCTGCGCCCTCTCCGTTGAGTGCTTCGCTTGGCGTCCTTGGGGACGGTCCAGTTCAGAGTGGCCTGGCCGGCTTTGGAGCAGGAGGTTACTTCGGAGCGCTCACCGGCGGAGAAGGAGCCGTCCCGATTCCAGTCCACCCAGCCGGCGACCTTGGTGCCGGTGCCTGAGCAGCTGATCTGCTGGCTCCACTGCTTGCCGATGTCGGTCCAGATGACGCGGTCCCAGTCAGTGGGAAGGGCGTCCTCGTCATCCACGCCGGTGGTGTCGTCTGCGCTGGCGTCGGCGCTGTAGACGATTCTCTCATCGTTATCAGTCAACTTGCCCAAACGCACCACAGCGGGACCGGCCGTAGCAAGGTGCTGTTGCCTGGCGGCCTGTGAAAGGTTGAACCAACTCCCGCTCTCGGCCTCCACCGGTCGGGACTGAGAAGAGATGTCGAGTGCGTCGTAGCCGGAAAGCTTTCCGCCGGTCCAACTGGGCTGGAAAACGCTGCCTGCGGTGCCGTAGCTCTCCGGTGCATCACCGTAGTCGATGTAGGAGACGACACCGAGGGCAACGGCACTCTTACCACCACCATGCACCTCGACGAAACCGCTCTGCATATTACTGATCAACATCACCGACGATGGACCGTAACCTCTATTAACTTAAGCGCTGCACTCGCCTCCATCTGGGCGTAGCTTAATACCGTTACGGTTGCCTACAGGAGTCGACATCGTAATGAGCCCGCCCCAGGAATTGGTATTGCATCCTGATTCCGATTGAGCGGTTTCCAGTAGACGATAGAAGACGTCACGGTTGGTGTCGTAAGGGGTGGGAGAGACGCCGATGTATTCTTTCTGACCGCCGGTTCCCTGCCAGTTGGAGCTCTCGGCGTCGGCGAAAACCATTCCCTCCATGGGAAGTTCCACCTTATTGGGAAGGGCATCGAGCTGGTTCTTAGCGGGCTTGGCGGAAGAGGTGACAAGATAGGCTTTACAGTCCACCTGGAATTGGTGAGTGGCGGAGTCTTGAAGATTGGCGATACCAATCAACATATTCGAACGGAAGTTGTTGCCGGTCGCAACTCCGTTGCTGTAGTTCGACCCGTCATTGTAAAGACGCGCCAGCCCGTCCCCGCCAGTTTCCCGTATTGTATTCGACCTCGATTCCTTTGTGTGTGGTCAGCTTAGGTTCATTCCTTCCCACATTTGTGGTGATGACGTTGGAGATCGTGCATCGGCTCGAACGCCATATGTCACTAGACACCTGAGTCGGGGTGGACCAGGCGACGCCCGTTGCCCCATCGGGCAGGATTCGTGTCCAGTTCTCCGTTCTTGTGCCGGTCATCTCAGTCCAGTCGATCCAGTCGATGACGGGGGTGAAGCGGCCCGATCCTCCTGCCGGATTGCCGTTGACTGCCTCGGCCGGCGGGGTTGGCAGCGTGACGGTACTCAGCGCCGCCCAGGCTGGAAACCAGCGCACAAGCGGCAGCACCCGCCCGACGGTGTTTACGGGAACGATTCAACGACCGGCGTGGCGACATTGGCTCCGTGGTGGCTGAATGGGTGAAGACGCGGCGAAGCATGGAGTAATACCTCGAACTAGGGGCATGGGCCTCGTCACGCTAACACTGAACAGGTAGGAAAAATGCTACACAGGCGGCCTTGCAATGCAACAGTAATCTGATTGTGGAAAAATCTCGAACACATATTCTCTGAACCGGTGGAAAAGTAATTCTATGGTGCCTCAGTCGTCTGTATGTTCCCGGGGTACCGGCCCGCCCTGAGAACCTGTGTGCATGGCGGGACCGCCTACGATGGGTGTGGGTAGGCTGCACTAGCTGAAAGGTGACCCCTCATGTCTTCTCACCCGTGGGAGATCTACGATGCGCTTCTCCGAGCGGACTGCCCTGGCGATGCCGTCGTGCGTGCGGCGGGCCGGGGACCGCGCTGGAGCCGCGTCCTCAATTCTGCCGGCGGCCTCGGCTCGGCCTGGACCATGGACGTCCAGAGCCGTCCGACCCTCGTGGAGGGGCCTCTGGAGAGCCGCCCGCTGCGCGACGTGCAGCCCTGGTGAAGTCCTGGAACCTCGCCGAGGCGAGTCATCGGCCAGGCTGCCATCAGCTCCTGGTACTCCCCGCGAGGACGACGGCCGCCGCCAGCGGGTTTCGAGGCACCGGTGAGGACTGCCCTGGCGCTAGGTCTTCGGCCCCTATCGCGAGATGATCGTCAGCAGCAGAAGGTCGCAGTCATCGGCCACTTCCCCTTCGCCGAAGCCGCCCTGGCCAACGCGGGCGAGTACATCTGCCTCGAGCGCAACCTTCAGCCCGGCGACTGGCCGGACCAGCGCCTGTAGTACGTCTTACCCGAGTGCGACGTCGTCTTCATCTCCTCATCGAGCTTCGTCAATAAGACCGCGCCCAGGCTCATCAGACTCTCCCGCCACGCGCACGGTCCTTGTTGGTCCTCGACGCCGCTCAACCCCGTGCTCTTCGACGCGGGCGTCGACACCATCACCAGTTTCATCTCGCGCGCTCCTGGCGGATCCGGCCGCCCTGGCCGAACTGGTCCCCACAGGAGACGTCGGTCCCGGCTTCCGCGTCACCGCCATCGCTCCTGATGATTGGGTAGCCCGGTATGCTCAAGCCGCGTCGATCCACCTGAATCTGGTCCGGATGGGACCCGGTGCGCGGTCCTGGTCCAGAGCGTTCAGCGCCGCCATCTGCGTATCGTCAGGCGTGATGCCGAAGACGTCGGCGTTGGCCGCCAGGCGCTCACGATGAGTCGATTTTGGAATGACCACCCAGTGAGTTCTGCAGGTGCCATCGGATGATCACCTGGGCGGACTCGCCCCGACCGCCTCGGCGATCTCTACGACCGTCGGCTCTGCCAGTAGCCTGCCCCGCCCCAACGGAGACCAGGACTGCGTAACGATGCCCATCTGCGCGTGCATCGCGCGCAGCTCGGACTGAGTCAACCAGGGATGCAACTCGATCTGGTTGACCGCCGGAACCACGTCCGTGGCACGATCCGGCGCAGGTGCTCGGGCTGGAAGTTGGATACGCCGATGCGCGCACCGTCCGCTGTGGAGGATCTCAATCGCGTGTGCGCCAGGTGTCGACAGAGTCGATCCCGGCCGATGCCGCCAGCGGCGGTGGACGAGAACAGATCGAGGACGTCAGGGCCCAGGAGCCTCCATGGTGGCGTCAGAAACTGCGCAGCGCGTCATCGCGCCGATGGTTGGGGTTGTTGAGCTTGGAGGTGATGAACAAGTCCCGGCGCGGCAGACCGCAGACAGCGATCGCCCGCCCCACCCCGGCCTCGTTGCCGTACATCTGGGCCGTGTCGACGTGCCGGTAACCCCACCTCCAGGGCGTCGCAGACGGCCCGTTCAGCTTCGTCGTCGGGGACCTTTAGCAGGTGCCGACCCCCAGCTGAGGAATGAGGCACCTCCTCCCGTTGGTTCCGCGGGTCAGGCAGAGCAGGAGACGGACAGGCGCACATGCTCCCAGGCTACCTACGGTTCAGGGCGGTGGGGCGGGAACGCTGTGCGGGATGACGGCGACGGCGCACGCGGGAGACCCCGCGTGGCGCCGTCAACGACGGTTGGATGGCCATCAGGCGGGGCATCCTCAGGGGCTGATGCCGTGGCCGGCCTCCTCCTCGGTGGAGTCGGCCCAGTACTCCTCGGCCCACGGGTCCTCAACAGGCTGGCTACGACGCCGCTACGGCGTAGGCGCCGGCAGCGCCACACCGGCGACGGCGAGCCAGCCCAGGGTCTTGAGCACGCAGTGCTTCTTCTGCTTCTTCACGGGAACCTCCAATGCGGCGGACTTTGCGGCAACAGCCACGCGCTGGGCGCGCTCTGACAGGGTACCGTCCGTACCCGCGGCGGCCTGGGCAGCCACGGCGGCGCGCTGCGCGCGAGGAATGTAGTCCTCGACAACCCGCTGGCGAGCCTCCTGCACCACCGGCTCCAGACGCTCCTGTGCGTCCTTGGCGGCGCGGGCGACCTCCTCAGCGGCCCTACTCACGTGCGGGGCAGCCCACAGAGCCGCCCGCTCAGCCTGATCGACGACGGACTCGGCGAAGGATGCTGCCTCCTTGCGCAGATGAGTGGTGTCGAGCTTCTTGTCGCAGCATGTCTTCGTCAGGCAGGACATGGTTGCCTCCCAGGTCGGATACGGATACAGACGGTCGTTGTGCAACGTGCACTAATGGTCGCACCGTTGGGCTATCGGGCGCACAGGACGTCCAGGCGTTTTGCCTGGGGTGAACAGCGACGCGCACTGCTCAGGGTTCATGCCGATGGGCGTGGGAGCGTGCCACCATGGCCTCTATGGAAGCGACTCTTCACCAGCCTCGGCGATATCCGCCTGGGCTCACCCCGAGCAGGCGCCGGACCGTCTCCAACTTCGTCGGACTTGCCACCGGCCAGGGGCATGGACGGATCCTCGCACCGGCGAGGAGTCTCACGCACCCCTGTACGACAACGTCATCTTCCACCGCGTCATCCCCGGTTTCATGATCCAGGGCGGCGACCCGCTGGGCACCGGCACCGGCGGCCCCGGTTATGTCTTCGATGACGAGATCGACGCCTCCCTGACCTTCGCAGCCCCCTACGTCCTGGCCATGGCCAGCTGCCGGCCGCCGTCTGGGCAAGGGCACCAACGGCTCGCAGTTCTTCATCACCACCGCTCCCACCGAGTGGCTCCAGGGCAAGCACACGATCTTCGGCGCCGTCACCGACGAGGCCTCCCGCGCCGTCGTCGACGCGATCTCCGCCGTCGAGACCGACCCGCGCGACCGCCCGGTGCAGGATGTCATCATCACCTCGGTGGACATTACTGAGTAGCCACTGGGTAACTGAGCCGTTGTGAACAGAGCGTTGGTCAGCAGCCCGCCGGCGACTGACCCGCTACCGAGCTGTCACTGAACCACCAGAATCGGGTGTGATTCGCCCCTGTGACGCCGTCGGGACCCGTGTCCCGGCGGCGTCGTCGTACCCGGTCCCAACCTGTCACCGCACGCCGACCCTCGAACATTCACACAGGAGTACTCGATGACCTCCAACGAACCCGTCCACCGAGCAGGCGCCACCGGTGCTGCCCCGGCACCCGGACACGGTGGCCTACGTGCGCTGTCCAGCGCTGCGAGGCAGCCCCACCTGCCCCGCCTGTCAGGTTCCCAGCACTGTAGGAGTGCACTGCGTGGACTGCGCTCGCGAGTCACAGGCCGGTCGGCGTCAGGCGCGCACACTGCTGGGCGGGACCGTGGTGTCCGACGCCGTCGTCACCAAGGTGCTCATCGGCCTGTGCGTCGCCGCCTACGTCGTTCAGGTGCTCGCCCCGGCGCTGGACGCTCGACTGGCCTTCCGTGCCGGTAGTGGCCGCGCCAGTGAGCCCTGGCGGTTCCTGACGACAGCCTTCCTCCACGCGAACTACATGCCTCGGCTGCACGCCTTGGGCCCTATGGGTGCTGGGCGGTTTCCCTCGAGCCGGTGCTCGGGCGCTGGCGCTTCACCGCCGTCTACCTGCTCAGCGCCCTGGGCGGTTCGACGGCGATCTACTGGCTCTCCTGGCGGACACCGACGCCTGGGGCACGATGACGGTGAGTGGGTGCCTCCGGGCGATCTTCGGCCTGTTCTCCACCATGTTCGTGGTGCGGCGGCGCTTCGGGCAGGGACACCTCGGGGATCGTGGCGCTCCTGGCGATCAACGCCGTTATCTCCTCCTCCTGGGGGCCAACATCTCCTGGCAGGGCACCTCCGGCGGGCTCATCGTGGGAGGAATCGTTGCGGCGGTCTACGCGTGGGTCACGGCAGGCGGCAAACCGTGGGATCGTCGGAACCGTGGCGGTCGCGGTGAAATGCTCGTGGGGCTCAACATCGCACGCGCACTCATCGTCTGAGAGCACCCTCACAACACGGTCGAGCCTAGACATGACACCGGTGGAAGCACACTGCCTGTAGTTCATCCACACCTGGGGACACGGATGTGGAAACACACGCGTGTAGTTATCCACAGAGTGTGTCCACACTGAGGGAAAGTCAGGGATGGGATGTGGGAGGCCTCTGTCACGGATCACAGGGATGCCTGTGGACTGTATGGCATGCGTGCGTGAAAGGGACCTGCGCCGGTCGACGCTCGCCCGACCGTCATCGCCCAATGGGCATGCAGGCCCCGAGCGCTGGCGCTCAGGGGGCCTTGACTACTATACCTTGTCCGCCGAAGGTGCAGAACTCCTAGGGACCGCTGCTTCCAGCGCAGCAGGCCGGGAAAGTCCCGACATCATGATGGGGAAGCCGATGCAGAGGTTGCCGTTGAACAACCAGATCGGTGGCGTGGTGCTTGGCGAGTACGGCAGCGGATACGAGGCCGTTGAACAGGTGGTGGTGACCACCCCAGCAGCCCGATGAGCCATGAGCGTCACCGCTCGTGGGCGCGTACCAGCGCAGCAGGCGGTGTCACTGATCTTGGCGGGTGTGCGAGGAGACCCGGTTCGCCGCGGCGCCTCGACTCCTCCTCGAGGGCCTTGGCCGCCTTGGCCGGGTTGCCTGAGCGCTCAGGGCGCTTCTTCGACGTCGATGACGAGTCCTTCTTCGAATCCTTGTCCGCCTTGTCCTTCTTCTTGGACGCAGCGGTGCTCTTCGCGGAACTCTTCTCGGACTTCGCAGCGTTCTTCTCGGTGCTCTTGTCGGAGTTCTTCTTCGAGACCTTCTCCGAGCTCTTGTCGGCGTCGTCCTTTGTGGACTTCTTCTCCAAGGCCACCCTGGGTCTCCTCACTGGTTGGGGACGGTGGTTCGAGACCACCCCAATACATCCGGGCCTAGCCTAGGACATGAGGAGAAGCTTCCTCACGGTGTGCTCTGTGATACGTCCACCACTCCGAGCTGGTCACGGGCGGGGTGTGTCGCCTTAGACTGGCCGTCAACCCGATGAAGTTTCAAGTCGTGAGGAGGGTGATGGCTGGAGAGGGTCTTGTGCAGCATCGCGCGCCTGGCCAGAGCCGTGCTGTACGAGATCTTCAATGGCACCTTGACGGCCGCGATCAGCGAGCTGCTCATCACGGCGGGCCTCGTGGTCGCGCTCTTCCTGTGCTGGCAGCTGTGGTGGACCAGCATCGACGCCAACGCCAGTGCGCAGGCGGTTGCCACCCAGTTCCACGAAAGCAGGTCGAGTCCCCCAAGGTCGAGGGCACTAAGCACACCGAGGATCCTCCGGTGATGGAGAAGGTCGGCTACGGCGAGACCATCGGAATGCTCGTCGTCCCCAAGTGGTACGGCGTGACGAACAACAACATGCCCGTCCTCGCGAGGGGCACGGGCTCCGACGTCCTGGATCAGGCCGCCGCGGGCCACTATCCCGAAACCCAGCAGCTCGGGGGCCTGGCAACTTCGCCATCGCCGGGCACCGTCGACCTACGGCAAGCTCCTTCCGTCGCATCGACCTGCTCCAGGAGGGCGACGAGATCGTCGTCTCCACTGCGAACACCTGGTACGTGTTCAGGTGACCGGCCGCGAGACTCGTCCAGCCCGAGCAGGTGGGAGTCATCGCTCCGGTGCCCAATCGGCCCGATGTCCAGCCCACCGAGCGGTACATCACGCTGACCACGTGCCATGGGTCGACCACTGGCGAGTTCGGCAACGACCAGCGCTGGATCGTCCACGCAGTTCTCTGTACTGGATGGACCCGTCGAGGGCGCCCCGGCCTCCGTTCTCAACGATTCGGGGTCAGACTGATGTACGGCTTCGTCTGGCGCCACCTGCGGGCCGGCTGGCTCAAGGCCATCGAGTCACTCATCCTCATCGCCGGGATCGTCTATCTGCTCATGCGAGTACGTCTTCCCCTGGGCCAACAGAGACCTGGCACCTCTCCGGCAACGCCGACGTCGGCTGACCCGTCGATCGGTCACGATCGACTCGACCGCCACTGAATCACTAAGTCGGATGCGAGACGGGGCCTCGCGCCTGCTCGGGTCTTCTACCGCGCCATCGGGTCGGCTGATGAGCTTGCGCAGCTCATCGACCCATGGGACCAGGAGGCCATGACGATGACGACCGCCCGGTGGACCGGGTCCAGCGACGTCGTCGAGAGGCGGCCTGAAGGAAGGGCACCTCCACGACGGCGACCTGGAGCACCAGGGTCGAGCCGATCGCGCCCCACAGCCACTTGTTCGACGAAGAGGTGGCTGAAGGCGTGACCGTCTCCGAGCGGGGTTGACCGTGTTGAACAGTTGCGCCAGGACCAGGGTGGAGAAGGCCGCCGTGCGCTCAGTGTCGAGGCTGTCTGTGGACAGGGAGGTCTCGATGAGGCCGCTGGCAGGAAGATGTCCAGCGTGGCCAGGGGTCGAGACGGCCATGACGGCGCCGACCAGCAGGACGCCGCTCCACATGGCGCCCGTCGACCACCCGGTCGGGTGGAGCGCGCGGCGGGCGGGCCATGACGTCCTCCACCGAGGGGTCCACACCCATGGCCAGGGCCGGTCCGGAGTCGGTGACCAGGTTGATCCACAGGATCTGGGTGGCCAGCAGCGGCAGGACGACGCCGGACTCGCTGTGCCCGCTCAGGCCGATGACTCCGAGAGCACCACGCCGCCGAAGACGGTGAGGACCTCGCCCATGTTGGAGGACAGCGGAAGCGCAGGAACTTCTTGATGTTGTCGAGATGCGGCGGCCCTCGCGCACGGCGTCGACGATGGTGGCAGTTGTCGTCCGCCAGGACCATCGTGGCGGCCTCCTGGTCACCTGGGTCCCGGTGATGCCCATGGCCACGCCGATGTCCGCGGCGCGCAGGGCCGGGGCGTCGTTGACGCCGTCGCCGGTCATGGAGACCGTGTGGCCCTGAGACTTCAGGGCGTGGACGATCCCGCATCTTGTGCTCGGGCGCGACGCGCGCGTACACGCTGGTGGCGGCCACGGCCTCGGACAGGGCGCCGTCATCCATCCCTCCAGCTCGCGGCCGGTCAGAACCGGGGCGCCGCGCTCGACGATGCCCAGGTCCGCTGCGATGCGCCCGGCGGTGGCCGGGTGGTCGCCGGTGATCATGAGGACGCGCACGCCCGCCCGGTGCGCTTCGGCGACGGCCACGGCCGCCTCGGGGCGCGGCGGGTCGATGATGCCGACGACGCCGGCCAGCACCAGGTTCCCGCTCCAGGTCGGACAGGTCAGCCTCGCCGTCGCCGGCGGCGGCCTCGCTGCGCGGGCGGCCTCCTCATCGGTGAGGATCGGTAGCCGACCCCCAGGGTGCGCAGTGCTCGGCCCGACATGTCCGCGATGTGTTCGACGAACTGGGCCCGGGCCTCCTCGGTCAGTTCGGTGGCGGCGTCGCCCAGGCGCATCTGCGTGCAGTGCTCCATGAGGACGTCGGGGGCGCCCTTGGACATGATGATCGTGCCGTGCTCGGTATCGGTGAGCAGTACCGACATCATCTTGCGCTCGGAGGTGAAGGGGACCTCGCCGACGCGCTCGAAGCGGCCTTCGCGCTGCCCGTCTGTGCCGAGCTTCTTCTCCGCGACCAGGAAGGCACCCTCGGTGGGGTCGCCGACGACGCTCCACACGTCCTCGGTGACATTCAGTTCGGCGTCGGAGGCCAGTGTCCCGCCGGAGAGGACCACGGTGACCTCATCGCGCAAGGGCCCTTCGAGGGGATCGGCGTCGGGGCGACCGTCGCGGTCGGCGTCGGGGGCGACCTCGCCGTCGGGCGCGTACCCGATACCCGTGACCACACAGGTGCCTGAGGCGGTGACGACCTCCTGGATCGTCATCTCTGAGCGGGTGAGCGTGCCGGTCTTGTCCGAGCAGATGACCGAGGCGGAGCCGAGGGTCTCCACGCTGGTGAGTTTCTTGACCACTGCCTTGTGAATGGCCATGCGCTGCACGCCCAGGGCCAGGACCACCGACAGGATCGCGGGCAGCCCCTCGGGCACGGCGGCCACGGCCAGCGAGACCCCCAGCAGGAGGGCGTGGACTATCGTGTCCGGCGCGCGGTCCTCTGCCAGGAGTAGCAGGGTTCCCACAACGACGACGGCGATGATGACCACGACGATTCCCAGCATCTTGGAGATCGAGTGGATCTCCTTCTGCAGGGGCGTGTCCTCCTCCTCGACGGAGTTCGAGCATCTGCGCGATCGCGCCCATCTCGGTGTTGGCTCCGGTGGCGACGACGACGGCGCGCCCGTCCCTGGGCCACGGAGGTGCCCCCGGTAGACCATGCAGGTGCGGTCGGCCAGATCGGTATCGGCGCCGACCGCCTCGGGGGTCTTGACGACGGCGTCGGCCTCACCGGTCAGGGAGGACTCCACCACGCGCAGGGCGGCGGCCGAGATCAGGCGGGCATCGGCACCGACCTGGTCGCCCTCGCCCAGGACGAGGACGTCGCCCACCACGAGCTCGGAGGAGGGGACGACCAGCCGAGAGCCGTCGCGCAGCACCGTGGAGGTCGCCTCGGTCATGGCGGACAGGGCGGCGACGGCGTCAGCGGCCTTGTTCTCCTGGACGAACCCGAGGACGGCGTTGAGGGTGACGACGGCGACGATGACGATGGAGTCCACCGGCACGCCCTCGGCGCCCTCCAGGACCCAGGCGATGGTGGAGACGACGATGGCGGCCAGCAGGAGGTAGACGAGCGGGTCGTTGAACTGGCCCAGGAAGCGCAGCCAGGCGGGTGCCGGCGGCTTGGAGGGCAGCTCGTTGGGGCCGTCGGCGGCAGGGACGGTCAGCCGCGATCTGCGGGCTCAGGCCGCGGGAGGTGTCGGTACCGAGGTCGGCGGCGACGGCATCGGCCGGGCGGGAGTGGGAGGACCCGGGTTGTTGCGGCGGCAGGGTGGCTCCGGCCGGCTCGGCCGGTGTGTCCATGGCGGGCGCTGCGGGCATGGGTGCAATCCCATCAGCGGCGGTGGCCCCTCACAAGTCTCCAGGGAGCGTTTTCTGGTGCGAGTCGTTTGGGTAGCAGCTGCCCGGTGCGAGCGGTTGACGCGATATCAGTGCGACCTTCGGTGAGTGGCGGCGTCGGGCACTTCTCCAGTACTCGTCTCCCGTCTCTGCACGGGCGGAGAACCCGCGTACGGGCACGGAACACGCGTGGGGAACAGGGATTCCTGTTCCCCACGCGTGAAGGTCCCCGCCCCATGGGAGGGGATGCGTCGGGCGCGTCAGTCGGCCGTCGTCAGCCTCAGGCCAGCGAGGGCTGGAGGCCGAGTGTGCCCACGAGGTGCTCGCGGTAGGCCGGGGTGCTGACCTTGTCCAGCCAGGCGCGGGCCTCGGCCAGGCGGCCCTCGATGCCCAGGCGCTCGATGACCTCCTCGTTGTTCTCCGCGGTGCTAGAAGCGGGTGAGGTCCTCGATGGCCTGGTGGGCCTGGCGGGTGTCGCGGGCGACCTTGGCGTCCAGGCGCGCCGCGTACCACGACGAGCTCAGGATGTTCTCGCGCTCGAACAGGGCGCGGAACTCCGGGCTCGCCAGGTTCCAGCCCTCCCGGGAGGTGCCGTCGATCATGATCTCCAGAAGGGCCCGCAGCGGCGGCACGGCCCACTCGATAGAGCCGTCGGCCCGGTAGTGCTCGGCCACGACCTTGTGCGTGGTGACGATGATGTCCACCGAGTCGGCGAAGACCGCCTCGTCCTGCAGCTCGGGACGCAGCATCTCCTCGGTGAAGACGACGTCGGGGTGCAGGAAGATCCGCCCGAAGAAGGTCGAGGCGAAGGCCTGGTTCATGCGGTAGCCCAGGCGCGAGGCTTGAACGGTGCGGCCCTCGTACTCAGAAGTCCTCGATGCGCTCGAGGTAGCCGTCCCTGATGAGGGCTGCCGGCGTCGCGCTCCTCGGTGCTCATGCGGGAGAAGATCTCCGGGATGAGCAGCGAGATGTCGTGAGCCACCTGGACCTTCGGACCGATGCATCCGGCCGAGGACAGCCAGCCGTCGTAGCCGCTGAGGGCGTAGGACAGCAGGGGCCGCGTTGAGGTCGTAGATGGCCGGGCAGCGCGTTGAACGGAGACTTGGTCAGCGCCCCTCGCTGCCCGCCCCCGTGGTCGAGGGGGACTTGCCGGTCATGGAGATGAACTCCATGAAGAGCTCAGGCAGCTCCATGTAGTGCAGCGGGTTGTGGGCGCACAGCGGCGGAACCCCGTCCTCGGGCGGGTTGTTGCGGCGCCCGGCGGCGACGACGTCGACGCTGTGATGCAGCGGCTCGGCCAGGGCGTGTCGCGGAAGAGTGGTTGGTGAGGTCCGCCAGCACCACGTCCTTCGGGTTGGCGATGTCAGGGACGCACCTGCAGGTAGCGGGGTTCTTGGTGGGGGTCCCGTTGACCAGGCGCGAGGTCGGCCGTGGAGACCCAGTGGGTCTCCTCGGCGGGGTCCTCGGCCTCAGGCAGGGCGGCGGCGCGGGCCACGAGGTCCTGCATGGGCTGGGTGAAGCAGGACAGGCCGGGGGCGTCGGCGGCCATCGCCCGGGCGTCGTCGGGGTGAGCGGCTCGAAGTTGGAGATGAACAGGTCCGCCTGGGGATCCGACATGTCCGACTCGGTCTGCTTGTCGTAGCCGCGCACGATCGCGTCGTCGGGCCGCTGGAAGAGCAGGGACTCGCAGTTGGTGACGAACTGCGCGACAGCACCGAGTCGGGGTGGAGATCAGGCCGCCGGGGGCCACGATCGAGGCCGTGATGTCGTCCTCGGTCTGGACCTTGGCCGCCGGGGAGAAGTCCGGGCGCAGGGACAGCGGGCGCCAGGCGCCGTCGTCCTCGAAGCCCGCGCAGCATGTTGACCTTGATGACCTCGCCGTCCAGGCGCAGGGGTTGCCCTTGCGGCCGTTGATGATGCCCACGGAGAGTGGCTGCGCCAGTCCTTGCCCCTAGCTGGGCTGGTAGAAGCGCTTGACGGTGAAGATGAGCTCCTTGATGTGGGCCGGGATCGACTCCAGGAAGGCGTTGTACTCGTCGGTGTACATCGATGACGGTGTCAGCAGCGATGACGCTTCCCAGCGAGCGGCGCTCGGAGAGATCGAGCGGTGGTTGTCGCTCTTGTTGGCCGGGTCGACGAAGCGGTCGGCGTAGTTGCCGTCGAGGATCTTCTGGACGGTGTCGAAGTCCTCGTCGACGTCGCCGACGTAGGCCTCACCGAAGACGAAAGGCGTCCAGGAGGGACTTGGGATCTCCGACTTGCCGCCAGCCGGAGACGGTGGCCGGCTTGTGGGCCTGCGTGGACCAGGGGGCGGTGCCCACCAGGTGCCACTGGGTGGCGTCGCCCTCGCGGTGCTGGCGTGGACCCGGTAGCCGTTGGGGGCCACGTAGGTGTTGCTCACCAGCAGTGGGATCGAGGACTCCTGGCCGTCGGGTGCGGGTCCAGGTGATCGTCTGGTTGCGCATCGAGTAGTGGGCGCCGGCGGGCACCAGCACGATGGTCGGGTCGTCGATGGCGACGGCGGAGCCGTCCTCGCGCACCTCGAAAGCGGCCGGGGTTGCGCTCGACGACGTGCTCGAGGTCAGGCCCTCGGGCGTGTGGGATGATCGGTGTACTCCTGGCTCAGGTTGTAGCGCGGGTAGAGCGACGGCGCCGCCGGCATGCTCCTCCTCCACGCAGCCGAAGGGGTTGGCCGAGTACCCGATCTGGGTCTTGACCTCCCTTCTTGCAGTAGCCAAGTAGTTGTCCGCGATGACGGTGACGATGACGCCGCGCTCGTCCCGGGCCACGCCGACTGAAGCCTTGCCGCCGTTGTAGAGACTCGGCCTCGTCCTTCCAGCACTGGCCGTCACGGCGCTGGCGCTCGGTGGCCTCCTCCCAGGATGGCAGGCCCAGCTCGCTTCTTGGTCAGGGTGGTCAGGGTGCGGGGCGAGGGATGACGCAACCGGTGTGGCCGGTCCAGGACTCCGGAGCCAGGGAGCGTCGTTCTCCGGCAGGTGAGGGTCGCCCGCCATTGCCGAGATGCCCTCGACGAAGTCCAGGTTGGAGACCAGGCCGCCGGGGGCAGTGAAGCGGATCTCCATGGAGCGCTCGGCGGAAAGCCAGCGACCTCCCGGGAACGACGACGGGGCGCAGCAGCAGGACACGAAGCAGCGGGCCGGCTCGTCCTGCGTGGAGGCCCACGGCAGGGTCAGCAGGGTCCTCGAGGGCCTGCACGGCGTGGGCCAGCAGGCGGGCGAGGAGCGTCGCGCGGGACGGCGATCTTGTCAGCGGGATCGGCAGGCCGCCTCGGCGACATGGAAGACGCCGGCGGTGGTGCGCCGGTCGTTGCGGGGTTGTGCAGCGACGCCGCCGAGCACCTGCGTAGCTCTCGACGTAGTCGGAGGTGGCTTCGGTGGAGTCCAGCGGCGCGGCAGGGCTCGCTGCAGGCCGGGCATGGTCAGGACGAAGGTCCGAGCGCGGCAGCCTCGGGTGGCGGCAGCGCCCTCAGGTAGGAGTCCAGGAAGGACTGGATGCAGCTGGTCGCAGCACAGGGACGGTGGGCCAGGCGGCGGGAGGCTCGCGCTGGCGCGCCAGGATGCAGGGACATGAGGGCGATCCGCCTCAGTCTGCTGTGACCTGTGCCGGGGCGGAGATCCCCAGCGGCTCAAACGCAGGGCGATGGCAGATGGTGGCCGCGTCTGTGGTTGCCATGGCTACGGCCTTAGTCAGACCCCGGGACGACACGCCCTGTTGCATTCTGCCCAGAAGAGGGCTTCGAGAGTGTGTCGACGTCGCACTGCCATCGGTCGCTCACGGTCGCCAGTCGGCCGGCTCACTGTACAGGAGCAACTGGGACAGCGCGGTGCCCACAGGCAGGAGGTGATGACTCCGATGAGTCCCGGGCACCAGGAAGGGTGGTTGATGACGTACTTGCCGATGTGCGTGGTGCGTGAGGATCGAGATCGATCGCCGCCAGGTCCGGGGTAGGTGGGCAGGATGAAGTAACCGTAGAGGCGCCGATGAACCGACGACGATGACCAGGGCTCACCCGAGCGACAGGGCCATGGGGGCGACGGTGAGCAGGCCACGCCTGCCTGGAGTTGACCAGCTGCCGATGAGGGAACAGGACGATGGCGTACATCCACACGTGGTGCGACAGGACGCCGGCGAGGCTGTGCTCCAGGTCCTCCAGGTGGGCGTGGACGACCGTCTCGGTCATCAGGCGACGCCGAAGATGGAGAACATGGCGGTGGCCCGGCCCGGAACACGGCGTGGAGGCGATCTTGCCGCCTGCACTTGCAGGTCAGCAGGATGAGCCCGGCGGCGAGCATGACCATCTGGATGACGAGGTTCGCGCTCGGGTGTCTCATCTTCGCTCGCCGTCGCCGTGAGGGAACTCGCGCAGCGTCGAAGGCGCCCAGGACGACGACGACGGCGATGGCTGGGAAGATCCAGGTGGCGGTAGGCCTCGGGCGAACACTGCCGATGAGGGTCTCGGAGCTGGAGTGGACGGTGGCGCGGAACTCCCGGGTCCTCAGGCGCTCTCGGTACTCCTCGTCCTTGTCAGGTCCTTGCCCGCGGCGCATCGACCACAGGGCGGCGAAGCACCCGCAGTCGACGCCGGGATGGAGACGGCCAGGATCTGGAGGACCGACCAGTGCCGGTCGGTGTTCTTGGCGATGATGGAGACCATCGGAGACCGTGGCGACCGAGACTGGTGAGGCGGTGATCCCCATCTGGGCGGCGACCGAGGAGGCGGCCATGGGGCGCTCGGGTCGGATGTCCTTCTTGATGGCGATGTCCGCGATGATCAGGGAGCATCGTGTGAGACCACGTGGCGAGTTCCGCACAGGACGGTGAGGAACCAGGTGACGCACGGTCCCCAGGATGGTGATCTGCTCGGGATGCCGGCGCAGGACGCGCTCGGCCATCTGCATCACTGACGTCCAGTCCGCCCTGCGACTGCTGGAGGTGGCGGCGCAGCCCGATGACAGCCAGGATGGTGAGGATGACATCGACCGGCGCCTCGCCCGGGCTCCAGGCGGAAACCGAGGCACGAGGATCAGCAGGCCGATTCCGGCGATGAGGACCGAGGGCGATGCCCGCCCTTCTTCGCCCCGACGATGGGGCAGGTGAGGATGATGACGACTTGGAGGATGATGCTGAGGGGCCTGGAGGGCTGAGCTGGCGTCCACGCGTGAATCTCCCCGGTGAGCTGGAGCGGACGGTGGCCGGTGCTCCTCGTGGCGGACGAGGAGCTGCGGCGAGGAACTGACACGCTGTCAGTGTCAGTCCAGTGTCTCACTCATGTCAGGGGACTATTGTCCCGATCGATACTGCTGTTTTCGGTGCATCGTGTTTCCGCTCAGTCTGGGCGCAGAACTCACATTCTGCTCTGCGGCCGATCTGCTGCCTGCGCCCAGAAGCGCGTAGCGCATGCTGGTCAAGAGCGGATCAGGTGGAGTTAAGGTAACAGCTGATGAGGGCGTCATGAGCTGTTTCCCAGGTCGTGCATCGCCTACCATCGCTCCCCACTGTTCCCCTCATACTGGAGCGCAGTCCGACGCCCCGTGCGGCTCGTCCGCAGCGATCGCACCCGATCGTCGTCGGCGATCTGTAGAACAGTGATCGGCGGCCGGTCGGCATCGGCCGCCAATATCGGTCATGATGGGACCCGCAGACCGCAACCGGGCGTTATCCCCCGCGCCGTCGCGGCAGCCCAGTCACGTCCATGACAGTCAACGAAACGAGGGCGCGTGGCAGAAGGCACGAGACGGGGGCGGACCCAGCCGCCCCGTCGGCAGAAAGCTGACCCAGGTGGCCAGCGCCGGTCGACGGGCCCTGGAGCAAGACCCCGGGTCGGCGCAGACGCCCGGAAAGGTCGCAGTCCCTCGCAGGCCGAGCGGTCCAGGGACGCCGCCACGGGGCGCAAGCGCCGTTTCTTCAACTACCCTCGCGCCGGAAAGGGCAAGATCCACCGCTGGATCCCTAGCTGGCGGTTCGTCCTGGATCCTTCCTGCTCGTCATCCTCTGTCTCGTCGGCGCCTTCATGCGGGCCTACAACAACACCACGGTCCCCAAGCCCAGCGAATTCGCGCTGGCGCAGAGCAGCACGGTCTACTACGCCGACGGCTCGACGGAAATGGGCAAGTTCGCTGAGATCAACCGTCAGTCCGTGGACGCCTCCACTCTTCCGGACTACGTGGGCAACTCGGTGGTGGCCTCGGAGGACCGCACCTTCTACTCCAACAAGGGAGTCGACCCCAAGGGCATCGCCCGCGCCCTGGTGAACAACTTGCGCGGAGGCGACACCCAGGGCGCCTCGACCCTGACGCAGCAGTACGTGAAGAACTACTACGTCGACACCACGGACTCCTACTTCGGCAAGGCCAAGCAAGCCATCATGGCCATCAAGATCGACCGGGAGAAATCTAAGAAGGATATCCTGGGCGACTATCTCAACACGAGTCTACTTCGGCCGAGGGCTGCCTACGGCATCGAGGCCGCCTCGAAGGCGTTCTTCAACAAGTCCGCCAAGGATATGAGCCCGTCGGAGGCGGCGCTCCTGGCGGGAATCCTGCCGTCCCCCAGTGCCTGGGACCCGGCCGAGAATTCGGAGAAGGCACAGGAGCGCTGGGTCCGAGGTCCTGCAGTTCATGTCGATGACAGCTACATTTCCCCAGGAGCAGTAGCAACGAGGCCAAGCAGGCGGGTATGCCCGGCCGACCGGCGAGTCCCAGACCAAATCAGGTCTACGCCGGCGGTAACGCTACCTGCTCCAGATGGTGCGCGCCGAGCTCGAGAACAAGGCCGGAGCTCTCTCCCCGGAGCAGATCGACACCGGCGGCTTCAAGATCGTCACCACAATCAGCCAGAAGGATCAGGAGGCCGCCGTCAACGCGGTCAACTCCCTGCCTGAGGTGCTTCTCGCCGAACCTGCGCAAGGGCGCTGGTGTCCATCGATCCCAAGACGGGGGCGTTCTGGCGCTCTATGGGAGGTGCGGACTATCTGACCAGCCAGGTCAACACCTCGACCGACGCGATCGCCCAGGCCGGCTCCACCTTCAAGCCCTTCGCTCTGGTGGCCGCGCTGGAGAACGGGTGGTCCCTGGGCAGCAGCTACCCGGCGACCTCTCCGATGACCATCGAGGGACACCAGTTCCAGAACTTCAAGAACGTCTCCCTGAAGTCGGCCAGCCTGACCCAGGCAACGGAGCAATCGCTCAACACGCCCTACCTCCAGCTCAACCGGGACCTGTCCAACCAGGTCGATCCGCAGGCGACGGCCGAGGTGGCCAACCGTGCGCGGTACCCCAAGAGCACCGCGGGGCTGAAATCCGATGAGGAGCGGGAGTTCGTGCAGAACGTCCTGGGGTCTGCCTCGCCGCACACGATCGACATCGCCTCGGCCTACTCAACCTTCGCCGCGCAGGGCGTGAAGCGCGACACCCACATCGTGGCCACCGTCAAGAACTCCGATAGCACGGACCGCTACACGGCCCCCACCGAGGGCAAGCGGGAGTTCGAGGAGGACGTCATGGCGGATACGACCTACGCCCTCCAGCAGGTCGTCGCCGGTGAGAACTGGCAGCGCGGACAAGGTGGCCGCGCAGATGGACCGCCCGGTCGCCGCGAAGACCGGATCGTCATCGGACAACAAGTCCGCCCAGTTCGTGGGCTTCACCCCTCAGGTGGTCACCGCGGTGACTCTCTATCAGACCGGTGATGACGGCTCGGAGGAGTCGATCACGCCCTGGGGCGAGTATGACGAGGTCACCGGCTCGACCTACCCGGCGGACATCTTCATCGACTACATGAAGGTCGCCCACGAGGGGCTCAAGGTCGAAGAGTTCCCCGAGGCGGCGGAGATCCCCGCCACACGCGGCGGCGGACGCGGCTCTGCGAAGCCGACGGCCGAGCCGGAGGAGAGACGGTGCACCCGCCCCACCCTAGCCAGCCCGAGGAACTCAGGCCCCACCGCCAGCAGCCCAGTACCGACCGACCGAACAGGGCACCGCAACCGCCTGAGCGGGCGGCAGACCAACACAGACCTGAGGCCGCAAGTGACTCGGCGAGAATGGCAACCAAGGCGGCAAACTGGTGGAGAACCAGGGCGGCGGCAACGGCGGCAATGGTGAAACCAGGGCGGCGGCAACGGCGGCAATGGGTGGCCAGGGCGGCGGCAACGGCGGCAATGGTGGAAAGCCAAGGCGGCGGCAACGGCGGCAACGGTGGAAACCAAGGCGGCGGGCAGGCTGCAGCCCGGCAGATGCCGGGTCAAAACCAAGGCAGGTGGCGAGCCAAGGATGGGCCAGGGCGGCTGATTACGGCTCGCCGGCAGGCACCTGACGGTGGGCCGACGACGTGTTGCATGGCACGTCGTCGGCCCACCGTCTCGACTTCAGGGCCGACGAGTTGTCCGGTAATGTGGCGGATCTGGCTGCGTCGTCGGGCGGAAGGCGGACTGACCTGTTTCCGCCGGATGGTGCGCCGCACGCATCACCCTCCTGTCACGGAAGGACCGTGACCGCCACAGACCAGAGGAGGTGGGTACCAAGCATGCGTCACTACGAGATCATGATCATCCTCGACCCCGAGACGGACGAGCGCACCGCCAACGCGACGCTCGAAGCTGCTGCAGGTCGTCCCCAGCAGCGAGGGGCACCGTGGACAAGGTCGACATCTGGGGCAAGCGCCGGCTGGCCCTACGACATCAGAGAAGAAGTCCGAGGGCTTCTACGCCGTCGTGGACATGACCACCACGCCCGAGATCGCCCAGGAGCTCGACCGCCAGCTCGGCCTCAACGAGACCGTTCTGCGCACCAAGCTGCTGCGTCCCGAGGCCTGAGCCTCTACCGGGAACGGAGACAACGCCATGGCCGGAGACACCATCATCACCATCGTCGGGAACTCTCACCGCGGACCCGAGATGCGCTTCACGCCCTCCGGGGCGGCGGTGGCCTCCTTCACCGTCGCCTCCACGCCGCGCACTCGACCGCGCCGCCGGCGAGTGGAAGGACGGGAGACCCTGTTCATGCGCTGCTCGATCTGGCGCGACGCCGCGGAGAACGTGGCCGAGTCGCTGACCAGGGCACGCGCGTCATCGTCCCAGGGCCGACTGGTCCAGCGCTCCTTCACCACCCGTGAGGAGAGAACCAGCACGGTGGTGGAGATGCAGGTCGATGAGATCGGCCCTCCCTGCGCTACGCCAAGGCCCAGGTCACCCGCCAGCCCGCGTGGCGGCGGCCAGAGGCGGGGGCGGCCAGCAGGCCGGCCCCAGGGCGGAGGCGTCGGCAGACCAGGGCCTGGGCGGATACAACCAGGGCGGCCCCCAGCAGGGCCAGCCTACAACGGCGGTGGCGGCATCGTCGGCCAGGGGCCAGTCCGGGTACAACGCCCCCGCCGGCGGCGCCGCGGACGACCCGTGGGCCACGGGCGGCTCCACCTCCTTCGGTGACGAGCCCCGTTCTAAAGCCGCGACGTCGTCAGCCCGTTCCCTTCACCACACACTTTTCATCTCGTAGAGCGCCCAGGCGCTCAGACCAAGGAAGTACCACCATGGCGAGCCCCAACCCCGTAAGCAGAAGAAGGTCAGCCCCGTCAAGGCCATCAAGGTCAGCACCATCGACTACAAGGACACCGCCACGCTGCGGAAGTTCATCTCCGACCGCGGCAAGATCCGCGCCCGTCGCGTCACCGGCGTCTCCGTCCAGGAGCAGCGCAAGATCGCCAAGGCCGTGAAGAACGCCCGCGAGATGGCTCTGCTGCCCTACTCGAGCTCGGCTCGCTGATCGGAGGCACGCGCAATGACCGCAAAGCTCATCCTCCCACGACGTCTCCCACCTCGGCTCCGCCGGCGAGGTCGTGGAGGTCAGGACGGCTACGCCCGCACTACCTCCCTGCCCCTGCAAGCTCGCCACCCCGTGGACCAAGGGCGCCAGCGCCAGATCGACCAGATGACCGAGGCGCGCCGCAGCATCCATCGAGTCCTCGAGCACGCCCGAGACCGCGCGGGCCTGGCTGCAGGAGGACGTCGTGACCGTCTCCGCCACCGCCGGTGACGGCAGCCGCCTCTTCGGCGCCGTGACCACCGCGACCCTGGCCGACGCCGTCAAGGGCTGCCGGCGGCCGCCGTCGACCGCCGCGAGATCCAGGTCGTGCCGCCGATCAAGTCGACCGACCGCCACAGCGCCTCCGTGCGCCTGCGCCGACGTCAGTGGCCCCTCGGTCAACGTCGTTCCCGCTCGCTGAGCGCCGGGCATCCTGCCGTCGTCAGGGGCCGGGCCTCGCATTTCGGGAGGTGCCCGCCGGCTGGCGATCGGCTGCGATCAGTAACCCTGTTCCCTCGACGCTCGAGGACACTTCTACGCGTACCGCTAGAGGAAAAACGGGAGCGTGCGAAATGCTATCGATCTCGGTGAGGCCATCGAGTGGCGCCGAGGCGGTACCGCGGGCGCGCAGGTAGTGTGGTGGCGCCGCGGGCATCGCGAAGACCCAGGCGAGGCGATCCACAGCTGGACGAGGCCCGACGTCGGCCTGAACTCGCCAGCGCGCGTCGCTGCCGACCAGGAGGCGCAGCGGGACGTAGGGCAACCGGTGTCATCAGACCCGCCCGCCGGTGGCGGCCGTCGCCGGCGACCCATGAGGACGCCGTCGAGCAGGGTAGAGCGACCCAGCGGCGGCGGTCGCGCTCGCCGCCACCAGGAGGTGGACGTTGCGGCCGCGATGACGCCCGCGTCAGATGTGAAAGGCGCGCGGCAGCCAGGCGGCGCCCGCTCGCCGCGAGCATCCCGATGAGCACGCCGGTTTCCGGCGCCCGCAGACCAGCATCCGCTGCAGGGCTCGTCGATGGACCATACCGCCGTGGCGGAGCGATCCAGTATCGTCATCGGTATGCGGCCTCGGTAACGCTCAGCGATTGAGCAGCAGCATCGCTCTCTGCGCCTGTCCCAGGGCGGTGCCGATGACGCCTGCGCCGCACGGCCAGTGCGTCAGGGCGAAGGCCGCAAAGGTCCACAGGGCGTTGACCACCTGGTGGGCGGCCAGGGACACCTCTCGAGCGCCATCGCCGCCCACGGTCGCCAGGATCGCCACGCGCAGGCTCAGTGAGCGGATGAGCAGGTGCCACTGCAGGGACGCTCGCAGGGCCCGCGCGGTGGGGGAGCAGGCTCACGCCGGCAGCCCGGGCCTCGCCGGATGATCGGAGCGGCCAGCGCCAGCGCCATGGCCGTCTGCGCGATCGCGGTGCCGGCGCCCAGCCCGCGATCCCCATCCGACGCCGCTAGAGCAGGATCGCGTTGACGACGATGTGAGGACCGCCCCGGTGGTGGCCCGACGAAGGGCGTGCGCGTATCCAGCAGGCCACGCAGCACGCGGTGGACGCCAGGACCTGAACATGCGCGGCGGTCCCGGGCGGGAGGCGCCTGCAGTGAGCGACAGCGGCCTGCGCCACGCGACCGTGGGCGCCCATCGCCTCGAGTCAGCCAGGGGGCGGTCAGCCCAGGAAGCCCCCGCCCCAGACCCAGCGGGAGCGCCAGCCATCCCGTCGACGCCGGCCCGCAGCCCTCGTCGTCCGCCCCGAACAGACGCGCGTCGTGGCCGTGGTGGCGTAGGCCAGGAAGACGAACAGGGCCCACCGTCGTCGTCAGGATCGTTGAGGCCAGGACAGACCGGCCAGGCTCACCCGCCGGGGTGGCCGACCATCGACAGATCCCGCCAGCACGAAGAGCGGTTCGGCGATCAGCGCCCCAGGGCGGGCAGGGCCAGGGACAGGACCTGGCGGTTGAGACCGGGGAGGCAGGGCTGCTGGTTCGGCGGCCTCCATTGTGTGGACCAGGGCGGGCCCGCAGAGAGGCATCGGCGGGAGGCTCGGCGCAGCTCGAGGCACGTGGGGTGGAGGCCGCACGGGGCCATGCTCAGTGGCGCCTGCCTGCCACGCGCTCGGTGCACGATGACTAGCCGGGATCGGCACCGAAGCGCCTGTGAGGACCGATCCTCACGGCCAGGTTGAGGATGAGGTTGAGGATGAGGTCGCAGGACGAGGGACGTGGACGTGACTCGAGCTACTGATCGCCCTGATTGTCCTGGGGATCGCACAGCTACTTCCTCCTCAAGGAAAAGTACTGGAAGGCTGGATAGTTGCTGAAGATATGCCTGATGGGAGCCGTTGTTCGAGCTGAGATGACGGGGTCTGGGGATAACTGGCGCGGACCACCCTGTAGGGAGACCACAAACGGCGTGGACCTCAAGTCGAACGTGACGTTTGTCCACAGGTTTTACCCCTTGTCCACGAGATCACATTGTGATGTCGTGGGAAGAACCTATAGAAGCCTGAACCGTGAATCGCTGTTATCTCAACGAAAAGTCGCTCTACCGTTGGATACGGTCGCACCAGGTGCACACATCTGTGTCCACAGCGTATCCACCTCTGTCCCCAGGCTGTGGGGGTCTTCCCACAGGAGTGGTGCGGATATCCCCAGGCATCGGGTGAACTTGAGAGTTTGCAGGGCCTGCCCCGATGGCGTTATCGTCACGCGCGCGCTCCACGCGGGCGAGCGTCTTCCTGGCGCGGCGGGACGACGTCGTCGGGAGCGGTAGGACGAGGCCGGTGCCAACCGGCGTGACGAGTGCGGAAGGTGGCCGGGATGGACGGCGGCATGGGCGGATCAGGCCGGCTCAGGGCAGCGCCGGCGGCGGGAGCGTCCGCACCGACAGCTCCGCCTTCGACCGCCTCCCGCCCCAGGACCTCGAGGCCGAGATGGCCACGCTGGGCGGCATGCTGCTGAGCAAGGAGGCCATCACCGACGTCATCGACGTCCTGCGCGGCCGAGTTCTACCGCTCGGCCCACGAGTCGATCTTCGACGCCATCGTCGAGGTCTACAACCGCTCCGAGCCCGCCGACCCGCTCATCGTGGCCGACGAGGCTCTCCCGGCGCAGCGAGCTCGAGCGCATCGGCGGCGCCCCTACCCGGCCTCCCTCATGGCCACCGTCCCCACCGCCGCCAACGCCGGCTACTACGCCCGCATCGTCAAGGACAAAGGCGCTCATGCGCGGCCTGGTCAGGCCGGCACCCACATCACCCAGCTGGGGTACTCCACCGACGCCGGGCGACATCGCCGAGCTCGTCACCCTGGCCGAGGCCGAGGTCTACTCGGTGGCCCACCACGACGGGGAAGGAGGACTACGTCGCCGTCTCCGAGCTCCTGGGGAAGCCAACCTGGAGATCGAGGCCGCCCAGAACCGCGACAACGGGGCGCTGACCGGTGTGCCCACCGACTTCATCGAGGCTCGACGAGGCTCACCGGCGGAGCTCCACCCCGGCCAGATGATCATCGTGGCCGCGCGCCCCGCCATGGGGAAGTCCACGCTCGCCGTCGACTTCTGCCGCTCGGCGTCCATCCACCACGGCATCACCAGCTGCTACTTCTCCCTGGAGATGGGGCGCATGGAGCTCATGATGCGCATCCTGGCCGCCGAGTCCAGCGTGGACATGAACAAGCTGCGCGGCTCGCGCCAGATGGAGGATCGGGACTGGACCGACGTCGCCGTGGCCTGCAAACCCCGTCTCCAACGCGCCCGCTGTTCATCGACGACTCGCCCAACCTCACGATGCCGGAGATCCGCTCCAGGCGCTGCGCATGAAGCAACAGCACAACCTGGGAGCTCATGGTCATCGACTACCTCCAGCTCATGAGGCTCGGGCAAGCGGGTCGAGTCGCGCCAGCAGGAGGTCTCCGAGTTCTCCCGGTCCCTCAAGCTGCTGGCCAGGGCTGGAGATCCCGGTCATCGCCGTCGCCCAGCTCAACCGCGGTCCCGAGCAGCGCACCGGCAACAAGCCCCCAGATGAGCGACCTGCGCGAGTCCGGGCTCCCTGGAGCAGGATGCCGACATCATCATCCTGCTGCACCGCCCGGAGTACTACAACAACGAGGAGCGCGGCGAGGTCGACATCATCGTGGCCAAGCACCGCAACGGGCAGACCCGCACCATCCCGGTGGCCTTCCAGGGGCACGTGTCGCGCTTCGCCAATATGGCGCGCGACGTCACCCCCGAGCCCGCCTACGGGTAGGCCGGCTCAGGGCGCCGTCGGGAGCCGGGAGGCTGACCGTGCGCAGGCGCAGCGCGCCCACGGCCCAGCTCGCCGCCGTCAGCAGGACGGCCGTTCCTGCCCCGTGCGCCAGCCCCGGTGCAGATAGGGCGCCGGCGTCCGGCCCCCAGGCTCTCCACGACGACGCTGGCGAGCTCCCGGGTCGACCACAGTGGCAGGACGCGGGTCCAGCCCTCGGAGGGGTCGACGAGGACCTGGACCGCCATGACCGACAGCAGCAGGAGCGCCCCTCCAGGTCCCGTGGAACCAGGGGCGGCCACCAGCGAGCCCAGGGGAGTGGCGACGGTGGCCGTCAGCAGCAGCATGACCGGCACCGCGCTTGGGCGGGTCAGCTCGTCGCCGATCGTGGCCAGCACGAGCCCGGTGTAGAGCAGGCCCGATGGTCCACCCCAGGCCAAGAACGGCGAGGTATCGCCCAGGAGCAGCGCGGCGGGCGGCGCCCGCTCACGGTCAGACGGCGGTCCACCGAGCGGGACGAGACCTGCGTGAACAGCGCCAGTGTCGCCGTCGCCCACCCCAGGCCGATCGACGAGGAGCCGGATGGCGGTCCAGTGCACCTCCAGGCGGACCAGGTAGAAGGTCAGCGGCAGGGAGGGTCGCCAGCGCGAGGGCACCGCGCCGTCGGGCGAGCTCGCGCAGGGTGATGAGGGCGACGAGGGCCCGTGGTCGCCGCCGTCGGCCCAAGTCCCGGGTGCCCTCGTCGTGGGACGGCGTCGGCCAGTGAAGCGGGTGGGTGAGGGAGATGGGGTGCTCATGCGGGCTCCTTCCGCTGAGGCAGGTGTGGTGTCCATGGGGCGTCCGGCGGGCGCTGTCCCGAGGGGCCGGCAGCTCGACGACGCGGTCGACGAGGTCGACGTCGCGCAGCAGGTGGGTGACGAGCAGGACGCCCGCGCCTGAGGCGCGCCACGAGGAGATGAGGGCCCACAGGTCCTCGTAGGGCGGTGTCCAAGCCCTGGTAGGGGCTCGTCCAGCAGGAGCAGATCGGGTGCGTCGAGCTGGGCGAGGGCGACGTTGAGCTTCTGCTGGGTCCCTCCGGAGAGCGTTCCCGGCGGTCTGGTCCCGCGGGCGGTCCAGCCCAGGCGGGTCAGGAGCCGGTGACCCGTTGAGATGGAGCGGCCCCGCCGCATGCCCGCGCCGCCCCGAAGAGTCGAAGGTGCTCATCGACCGTCAGCAGCGGTGCCAGGGAGTCGAGCGGGGCGCGTAGCCGAGTGCGGCGTCCTCTCGATGCTCCCGCCGCTCGCGCGCAGCAGGCCCGCGCAGACCTGAAGCAGAGTCGACTTGCCGGCGCCGTTGGCTCCGACGACGGCGACGACCTCGCCCCAGTGGACGGTGAGGTTGATGCCCGACAGAACCGTGCGGCGACCGCGACGTGCGGATATGTTCGTCAGGTGCGACGACGGGCCCCTTGGACTGAGCTGCGCCCGATCGGGGTAGCGGCGAGGCTGGTTCCGCCTGACGGTATCGACTGGGTCGTCCCGATCGACGACGTCGGTGAGGCCGCACCGACGTCGTCGATGTGCCGGTAGCGAGCCCGGCGGGACGGACGCCGTTGCCTGATAGTCCCGTAGGGCGGAGGCGACCTCGCGGGCGTAGAGGACCGCCGGGCCGTACAGGGTCTCCGGGTGGTAGGCCGGCCGCCTCCGCCTCGGCGCGGGTCGAGGCGACGGTGCGCACGACCTCGGAGGCCGGCGGGCCGCGAGTGGCGAGCTCCGCCTCGAAGCCTCGGTACCAGTCGACTGCCGCGTTCGGCGTCGGGCCGCCGGCTTCCTCGGATCGGCTCACGAGGGGGCCTCCGCCCGGGCGGTCCGACCCTCGATGAGACCGCCGACCGCCGTGGAGAAGGTTCGCCACTCAGCCTGGCGTGCGGCGAGCTCGGTGCGTCCGGCGTCGGTCAGCTCGTAGTACTTGCGGGCGGGGCCGGAGGTGGAGGCGCCAGGAGACGGCGACGAGACCGCGCTTCTCCAGTCGCATGAGGGCTGGGTAGAGCGTGCCGCCGGGAACCCTCGTCCAGGCCGGCGGTGGCGAGCCGCTGAGCCAGGGACAGGCCGTAGTCGGCCTGCTCGGCCAGCAGCGAGGCAGGCAGGGTTCCAGGAATCCGCGCAGGAGGGGCGGGCTGTCGAGGCGTTCACAGTTCATGAGACTACCTGGTTACTAGATGATCTATCTACTGGAACGTGTGTGCGCCACGGTTCACTCAGGCCGGCTGATACTCGCCCTGGTAGACGTAGAGGAAGGGCATGTTGCCGCGCAGCCCGTGCCTGATGGATGAGGAGACGACCTCCTTGGCGGTGACGGCGGCCTCAAGCGGGCCGGCGCCCTTGGCGAGCTCGGCGGTGACCGCGGCCGCCAGGGGTGCAGCCGGCGCCGTGGACGCGCTCGGTGCCCACGGCCTCGACCTCGAGGACCTCCAAGGTGGTGCCGTCGTAGAAGACGTCCAGCGCGGTGCCGGTGCCCAGTGACGGGCCGGCCTTGGCCAGGACGTTGGGCACGCCCTGGTCATGAATGCGCTTGGCGGCGTCCTTGAGCTGTTCGACCGTGGTGATCTCCCCCATGCCCGCCAGGGTGGCCGCCTCGAAGAGGTTCAGGGGTGGTCATCGTGGCGCGCGGCAGGATCTTGGAGCGCAGGGCGTTGTCCACCTCGAGGGCGCCCTTCAAACTCCTGGCCCTTGCAGATGAGGACCGGGTCGAGCACCACGGTGGGGAAGCGTGGCGTCTCCAGCGCCTGCTCGACGACGTCGATGGTGGGGCCGTGCCCAGCATGCCGATCTTGACGGCGTCGACGCGCGAGTGGACCGAGGCGCAGGTCTCGATCTGGTCGGCGATGACGGCCGGGTCCACCGGGACGAAGCGGTGGTTCCAGTCGTTCTCGGGATCCATGGACACGATGCAGGTCAGGGCCGTGCAGCCGTAGACGCCGAGGGTGTGGAAGGTCTTGAGGTCGGTCTGGGCGCCGGCGCCGCCCGAGCGCCTCAGAGCCGGCGATGGTCAGGGCGATGGCGGTCATGGGTCAAGCCTGCAACGAGCCCGGGGCGCACGAGCAAAGCCGGCCGGCTGCCCGCCCCAGCCGCCGCGAGGGTGAGGAAATCAGTACCGCGACGGCGTCGAATCGGGACCATGGTTCCGCATGAGCGCCATCACGCCCCTCCCGCCGTCACTCGACGACATCGTCTTCCACGTCCTGGACCCGCTTGAGGCCGCCGAACGCGACGTCTTCCTCACGCGCGTGGAGACCTGGTACCCCGACCTCCTCGACGGGCTGACCACCCTCTATGGTGAGGCCGCCGAGGAGGAGGCCCTCAACCTGCTGGCCCTGGCCGCCCGGGCCCTCACGGAGCGGGAGCACGAGCTGCGCCGCCTGGACCTGACCCGCACCCTCGACCCCGCCTGGGCCCCAGCACCCCCGGCCGCGTCGGGTACGCCGCCCTACACCGAGCGCTTCGCCGGCACCCTGCGCGGTGTGGAGGACCGCATCGACTACCTGCGCGAGCTGGGCGTCACCTACCTCCACCTCATGCCCCTGCTCACTCCGCGCCCCGGCGACTCCGACGGCGGCTACGCGGTGGCCGACTACCGCACCGTGCGCCCGGACCTGGGCACCATGGACGACCTCGAGCACCTGGCCGGTGAGCTGCGCGCCGAGGGCATCTCCCTGGTGATGGACCTCGTCCTCAACCACGTGGCCGCCGAGCACGAGTGGGCGGTGCGGGCGCGCGCGGCGAGCAACGCTACCGCGACTACTTCCTCATCTTCCCCGACCGCACCGGCCCGACGCCTACGAGCGCACCTGCCGGAGATCTTCCCCGACTTCGCCCCCGGCAACTTCACCTGGGATGACGACGTCGGCGGCTGGGTGTGGACCACCTTCAACTCTTCCAGTGGGATCTCAACTGGCGCAACCCCCGCGTCATGGCCGAGTTCGCGAGCATCGTCCTGGACCTGGCCAACCGCGGCGTCGAGGTGCTGCGCCTGGACGCCATCGCCTTCACCATCAAGCGCCTGGGCACCGACTGCCAGGGCCAGCCCGAGGTCCACGCCATCGCCGAGGTCCTGCGCGCCCTGACCCGCATCGCCTGCCCCGGCCGTCGACCTCAAGGCCGAGGCGATCGTCGCCCCACCAGAGCTCCTCCAGTACCTCGGCCAGGGCAAGTACACCGGCAAGGTCTCCGATCTGGCCTACCACAACTCCCTCATGGTCCAGGTCTGGTCCATGCTCGCCGCGCTGCGACACGACGCTGGCCGTCGAGGCGCTCCAGAACCCTGCCGGTCGAGCCGTCCACGGCCACCTGGATCACCCACCTGCGCTGCCACGACGACATCGGCTGGGCCATCGACGACGCCGACGCGGCCGCCGTGGGCCTCAGCGGCTACGACCACCGGGCCTTCCTCGCCGACTGGTACAGCGGCGAGTACCCCACCTCCGATGCCAGAGGCCTCGTCTTCCAGTACAACCCGGCCACCGGGGACCGGCGTATCGCCGGGACCGCGGCCTCGCTCATCGGGATCGAAGCCGCCGCCGAGGGCCTGGGAGGGCGTGAATGACGCCACCCCCGAGCACCAGGTCGAGTCGCTGTGGACCTGGCGCGAGAACGGATCCACGCCCTGCGCATGGCCCACGCCATCCTCTACAGGTGGGGCGGCATCCCCGTCCTGTGGAGCGGGGATGAGCTCGCCCAGTCCAACGACCCCAACTGGGACACCGAACCCGGCCACGAGGCCGACTCGCGCTGGGCCGGGCGGCCCCTGACTCGACGAGGCTCGGATGGCCAACCGGCACGACCGTTCCACCGTGGAGGACGCGTCTTCACCGACCTGGCGCGGATGGCGCGGGTGCGCGCCGACCTGCCCCAGCTCGATGCCGCCGTGCGACCCAGGTGCAGGACGTCGACGATCCCCGGGGTGCTGGTGACCTACCGGGACCACCCGCGCGGCAGCTTCGTGGGCGTGTACAACGTGACGCCGCAGTGGCGCTCGGTCGCCGCCGACCAGCTCGCCCGGCTCGGCGTCACTGGGGGCCACCGACGTCCTGACCGACACGATCCCTTCGGCTCCACCTCGCTGAAGGCGCCGGGGACGGCCGCGTGCCCGGTGCCGCCGTACGCCGCCTGGTGGCTGGTGCGCCCGACGGACTGACGGAGAGCCGGCGCTGAGTTGGGTCCTCGGCGCGGGCGTGCATCATGGGGGTGTGACCCGCCACAGCCTCTCTGCCTCGACAAATGCCCCTGATTTCGCAGCCGGTTCTGCGACCACGTCGGCCACGAGGGAGACCAGTGTCAGAGACCACCATGCTGTCCGCCGTTGCCCCCGACACCGCCCTCGTCTCCAAGGCGCTGGACTCCGGCCACGCCCGCGGCCCTCCTCGCTGGTGCGATCGACGCCGAGCAGGCGCCCCGCCCGCTGAGTGTCTTCGACCTCATGCGCATCGGCATCGGCCCCTCCTCCTCCCACACCGTGGGCCCCATGCGGGCCGGCCGCGCCTTCAGCCGGGCCCTGGCCGAGGCGGTCCGCCCGGGTGGCGCGGGGGCGTCCGACGGCGAGTGCGCCTCACCGGCCCCGGGCGCCGGCCTGCCGCAGCCCACCCGCGTCACCGTCGAGGCTCTACGGCTCGCTGGGCGCTACCGGCCGTGGGCACGCCACCGACCGCGCCACCGTCATGGGCCTGGCCGGCTACAGGCCCGAGACGGTCCCCGCCGTCGTGTGCGAGTCCCTCATGGAGGAGGTCGAGGCGGCCCGGCGAGCTGGTGGTCGACGGCGTCAGTCCCATCGCCCTTCAGCCCGAGCGCCGACATCCACTTCCTGCCCGGGCGGGTCCTGCCCTACCACGTCAACGGCGCGACCCTGACCGCCTACTGCGTCAGCGGCGCCGAAAATCCTGCGCCGCACCTACTACTCCGTGGGCGGTGGCTTCGTCATGGAGGACGTCGGCGCCCCGGGTCGCCGTCGATTCAGGCCCTGGCGACCGCCTCCGCCTCCCAGGCCCACGCCACCCCGGCGCCCTTCCCTTCACCACGTCGGCCGCGATGCTGGCGATCTGCGAGCGTGAGGGCCTGAGCGTCTCCGACGTCGTCCTGGCCAACGAGCTCTCCGCCCGCAGCCGCGGAGGTCATCGCCTACCTGGACCGTCTGCGCGCCACGATGCGCGCCTGCATCGAGGCCGGCATGAACGCCGAGGGCATCCTGCCCGGTGGGCTCGGGTGCGCCGACGTGCCAAGGCCCTTCACGAGCGGCTGTGCGCCCAGTCGAGTGGCCCGGCTGCCGCCTTCACCATGGCCGACCCCTGCGCGGCATGGACTGGGTGGACCTGTTCGCGCTCGCGGTCAACGAGAGAATGCCGCCGGGCGTCGCGTCGTCACCGCCCCCACCAACGGCGCGGCCGGCATCGTCCCGGCGGTCCTGGCCTACTACGAGCGCTTCATCCCCGGGGCCGACGACGACGGCGCCCGCCGCTTCCTGCTGGCCGCCACCGCCGTGGGCGGGCTCATCAAGACCAATGCCTCGATCGCCGGGGCCGAGGTCGGCTGCCAGGGGGAGGTCGGATCGGCCTCCTCGATGGCGGCCGCCGGTCTGGCCGAGGCCCTGGGCGGGACGCCTGCCCAGGTGGAGAACGCCGCCGAGATCGCCATGGAGCACAACCTGGGGCTCACCTGCGACCCGGTGGGCGGACTCGTCCAGATCCCCTGCATCGAGCGCAACGCGGTGGCCGCCGTCAAGGCCATCAACGCCGCCCGCATGGCCCTGTGGGGCGAGGGCCGGCACGCAGTCAGCCTCGACACCGTCATCGAGACGATGCGCCAGACCGGCGAGGACATGCTCGCCAAGTACAAGGAGACCTCCCGCGGCGGCCTGGCCGTTAATGTTGTGGAGTGCTGAGGGTGCATCTCCATGTTTGACAACGCGGATTGACGTGGCCATTCAGGTGGGTCCTTGAGCGTGACTCAACTATTCCGGCGTGCGGTACGGATCCAAAACCTAAACAACTGAAATGTAAGCGATGGGAAATTTCAACTACATTCTTATAGCCGTTGCTGTTGCTGTCGGCCCCGCAGTGAGAGTATTTTTAGGGCGCAGAAACTCGAAACGATACTCGGTCTCCACTGAGGGCGCTGTGAGGGTGCGAGCCCCGAGGTTCCCATTGATTGCCGTTATCATCCTGGCGCCCGTAGGGATTGCTTTTAAGTGGCGTTGGGATGTTCTGTTTGTAGTTTTCTATTCAAGCCTGGATATATTCGCAGGATACCTCTCTGTTCTCATATGAAGACACTGCCTGGGTCTTCTTGTTGGCTCTAATGTCCCTCGCTGGCGGCATCTTTCTGTCGTCGTTATCGTATCTCGTGATCATGTCTCTGAAAAATAAGTATGTCGAGACTGGAATTGATTACGTTGAGAAGCGCGGACGGCTCGGTAAGGTCACTCGGATATTCTTTCAAGAAATTTCATCGTACGATTACGATGTGGATTCCGAGGGAGGTGTGTTGACGATTGGTGCGGTGGACGGTCGCGAGATTTCGTTTGAGGTCGACTATTATCGTGGCGATTATGTGATGGCCGCCATCTCAATTCGGAAAGCTAACGGTCGCTGGTTCGATCCGACTGATGAAGCCGTTCATCAGCGACTTGTTCAGATAGCTTCTGACGGGACGGCAAGGCGCTATATCAAAGCGCATCCGCGCGATGATGATCTGAGCGTGTCATGCGGCTCCTAGCGTCGCGCCGGGATTGAATGGCGCCATCTTGGGGTGGTGCGCATGTTTTCTGACCTGCATCCCTTCACACACTGTATGGGCAGGAGGTGTTGGGGATGTGCGCATAGCGCCGTCGACGAGACCGATGGCGCGAGTGAGCCGCTCGCGCTGGTCGGAGAGCGCCGACCGGTGATCGTTCAGCAGGGCCTTGCGCTCCTGTGCGCTTGCTCGGATGAAGCGCCTGATTTGTTCCAGGGTGAACCCCGCCTCCTGCGCGCGTCGCACCGCTGCGGCCCAGCTGAGTTCTTCAGGGCGATACCGACGGTGCCCGAGGGAGTCTCTCGCAGGCTTCAGGATCCCCTCGTCCTCCCAGTGCCGTAGAACGTGTGCTGCGATTCCGGTTTCACGGGCCACGTCGCCGATCCGCTTGCCTTGAGGTCGGCCTGAAGGGGGAGCCTGGTTGTCATGACGATTCATCATCTCAACTGTGGCACACTTCATCCGCCGAGCCAACTCCTTGTGAACGGTCGAGGACGTCTGACCGCTCCCGCGACACTCGTATGTCACTGCCTTGTCGTGCAGACAGGGAAAGTACTGGACGCTCGTCGATGCCGGACTGGGATCAGCCGACCTGCGTAATCCCCGCGATCGCTTAGGCGATACCTTCTTGCGCAGGGTTCGCCCCGCCCTCAACCCTACAGAGCCCGCGATCACGCAGGTTCAGGCACTCGGTATCGATCCGCACGATGTGAGAAGCATCGTCCTCACCCATCACGATGTCGATCATGTGGGAGGTATTGCGGACTTCCCGTGGGCGACGTCTACGTGTCACGCGCTCAGGTCGACCTCATCATTCCCGCGCTGCGCAAGGATATGGTGCACAGGCTTCATCCCGTTCGGTGGTCGCACACACCGCAGTGGCAGCCTGTCACCTTGTCGGAGACGTGGCGTTCACGCCCCTCTTTCCAGGATCAATGACAACCTGAGCCTGGTGGCGCTTGATGGGCATATTGAAGGGCACTGTGCGGTTGTCATTGACCGGGAGAACAAGCCCGCTCTTATTCATGCCGGCGATGCGGTGATGGATGTCAAGACCGAGCTCTTCGGTGGACGTGCTCCCCTGGGGCTCAGGGCATTTCAGCACATGACACGGACCGATGCGCAAGCATGGCGAGAATCAAGAGCCTGGCTCAAGGAATGTGTGGAGGACAGGATCGACATCATCTGTGCTCACGAGCCGCACCCTCTTCTTTCCTGGAGCCCGCCGAGCCGGCTACCGATGCTTCGTGACAGAGCCTTGCACTGATGTGTGGTGGGGCCGCAGCGGTGCGCTGCGGCCCACCCACCCTCAGTGTCCTGACCCGGGTCAGCTGCTCTGGGCGGTACTCGACTGGCTGGACTTGCTGTTCGACTGGCTGTTCTGGTTGCCGGACTGCTG